>Ga0210043_1000115_pt1 | contig 89685 bp, 118 predicted proteins | sample CryGeymet201501t_FD_183990 | JGI IMG/M metagenome (GOLD analysis project Ga0210043, IMG submission 183990) | Groundwater microbial communities from Crystal Geyser aquifers in Utah, USA - Crystal Geyser metaG 2015-01t (SPAdes) (version 2) | ecosystem: Environmental > Aquatic > Deep subsurface >... | reverse complement strand
CCGGGGTGTCGTCGGTGATGGTCCCCGAGAACCCCAGCGGGTCGATGTTGCACGCCTCGCTGCACAGGGTCCACGAGTTCGCGTCGCGGATGATGATCTTGCTGCCCACCTTCACCAGATCGTCCTTCCCCGCCTCGAACACGTCGCAGACGAGGTAGACCTGGTCCGTCCTCTGCCCGGGGATCGTGTGGGACACACGCGCCCGGTACACCCTCCCTGACTGCTCGATCAGGGTGAGCTCGGTCCCCTCCCGGGCGCTCCGATGGCCCTTCCCGAGCTTCGGAGGCGTGTAGACCCCCTCGGGCGGGCAAAAGGTCGAACCGTTGAACTTGGTGATGGTCGTTTCCATACTCAGGACCCTACCCGACCCGCGCTAGAGATGCAAGAGATAATCGACATGACCCAGGGCTTTTCTTGTGGGAGGTCCGGCGCGAAAATAAATCAGCCTCCCGTGTCGATTATCTCTTGCATCCTTCGCATAGGTAGTCCATACTCCTTTCATGACCAGCCGCCCCGAGTTCACCAGCCGCCCCCGCACCGTCGTCGCCCGCCTCACGGACGGCCGACTCGTGCCGGTCGGGACATTCGCCAACTACTTCCTCGCCCTGCCCGTGGTCGAAGCCGCGGAGCGACTGGCCAACGTGGCCCGAGTCGAGCTGCTCACCCACCTCCCCGCCGCGGTGTAGTCATGAAAGCCGCCGAAGCTAAAACCACATTCCGGGCCCTCTGGGAGCCGGAGATCCTCGATACCGTCGACCGCGGCGGGGAGGAGGAGCTCCTCTGGTACTGGGAGACTTGGATCGAAGCGCAAGTCGAGGATGGCACGCTTCCCCAGAGCGCCCTTCGGTGGGCGCCTCCGAAATGGCTCGTGAAGCTAAACACAAAATACCTCCTTCGAGCAAAATAATCTCTTGCATCCTTCGCAGAATACGACTAGGGTCCTCCGTATGAAACGCCTCGCCCAAATCAAAGCCGCCGCGGTCAAGCTCTCGACTCTGCTCGGCGGAGGTCCGATCGACGCCCGGGAGCTGGCCATCTTCGGGGACACGTCCTTCGCGTTCCCTGGCCGCCCGGGCGCCGGGACCTTCCGCCTACACGTCGCCGCCGACGGGCTCGCGGTGACCGAGTCGAACCTCAGCGGGATCGGCAAGAACCGGAGCGTCGCAGTTCCGGCCGGGCTGACCTTCGCGCAGATCAGCGAGTTCGCGCAGCGTTGGGCCCAGGAGCCGCCCCCGCCGATCTCGGGGGAGTTCCGGCTCGCGTGCCTCGACGGGGTCGACCCGACGGCGGCCGCGTGGATCCACGACTGCGCCCGGGCGCGGACTACCACCCGGATCGAGAACACCCGAGTGGCGTTCGCGGATGGTCGCGTCACCGGGTTCGGCGAGCAGATCTGCTAGACGCTGCCCCCCCCCCCCCCCCCCCCCCCCCCCCCCCCCCCCCTGGCCTGGCCAGGCCGCGAGGTCGGGCCAGGCTTCCGTGCATGAATGCGGAAGTCGCTCGGTATCACGAGGCTCTCGGGGGATGATCAAGTCGATGCGGCAAGCCCGGGGGTGGACCCAGGACAAGCTCGCCGAGATTGTCGTTTGGTAGCGCACTGAGATCCATCTCCTCCGCGTACCATGTCCCCGCGACAGATGCAAGGGTTTACCGGACCTGAATCTTTTCTCCGCAAACATGCAAATCATCTCTTGCATCTCTCCCGCGCCCGGGGTATGACTCCACTCGAAGGAAGCGAGGCGCACCAACCCATGACCAGCGACAACCGAGTGATCGAAATCTTGAAGGCCTTGGCCAAGGACCCCACCGACTGGGGGCAGGAGCGACTGCCCGGGTTCGAGGGGGCCAACATCGGCGCCGGTGAGATCACCGAGCTGGCCGGTAGGGGCTTGATTCACGAGCCCGGGTTTCAGGGGTGGTGGGAGCCCACCCTGGCCGGACGCCAGGTTCTGGCGGGCACCCGCCAACCCTCGGGGGCTCGCCAGCCCTCGTAACCCCTCACCCCCATCGTCCAAGAGGACCCACCGGCGCGCGGTCATCCGTACTCGGCATCCTCGGCGGAGACCAGGCCCTTGCCCCCGCACTTGCGGCAAGCGTCGTCCCCGCGCGGGTCATCCGGGCGGGCAACCCCCGTCCCCCGGCATCGGGGACACTTCGTCGCCACGAGCTGCCGCTCCGCCCACCGGCGGACCCGCGCCCACCGCTCGGAGGGAGTCTCGCCGGGAGGGCCCCCATCGTCGTTGATGGAAGCGATCTCCGCGGCCATCGAGTCGGCGATCCCCAGGAACCGGGCGACCTCGTGAGGCTCCCCGGGGTCGATCTTGGCGTTGACCGCTCGGTCGATCTCGTCCCGAGACCGGATCACCGCCCCCATGGCGCAGCACTTCTCCGGGCGGTCGGGCGCGGGGATCAGCGTGCCATGGGCGAGCTCCTTCACCGGCATCGCGTCCATGGCGGTGATCATCTCGCGCAGGAAGGCCTGGCCCCGCTTGCCGCGGAGGGCCGACCGCACGGCGCCCCGGTAGAGCTCCAAGTACTCGCAATCGTCGGAGTAGCCGGATCGAGTCATCGCCCGAGTCTTACCCCGCTGGGGCATCATTCGCCGTGCGGGCGCTCCACAACTCGAACATGACCTGCTCCGCGAGTCGGTTGAAGTCGTGGTCCGAGAGATGCCGGCGCGCGTCCGGGGTCAGCCCCTTCGCCCACGTCTGCACCACGTGGCGCGCCTGATCTCGGACGCTGATGGGAGGGAGCTGCACGTTCCTGACTTTGCTGGTGTCCATCATCTTGCCTGTATCGTCTTACCGCGGGTCAGTCGACTTCGACCTGGACATCAACCTCGACCCCCTTCTCGTGGGTCTCGCGGAAGCTCCAGTTGGGGGCATCGTCCGCCTTCGCGGAGGATATCTTCCTCGGTCCAGCAGATGTCGTCCTTTGGCGCCAGCCGATCCGGAGCCTCCCCATCGCCTTGGCCAGCATCAGAGCCGAGAGCCAGGTGTAGTCCGGGTCGGCGGTCGCAGGGGCGTCCTCGGCGTCGACTTCTCGCTCCGCGTCTTCGAGAGCCCACACCACCATCCCGGCGATGGTGCAGTCTCGGGTCCCGAGGGAATCAGGTGGGGTCCAGGTGTGCATGGTTCAATCTTGCCGATCTGCGCAGTCGTTTGGGGCCGGGCCTAGTACCAGTCGCCATCGTCCCCGAAGGGGCCGTCACAGAAGAACTCGCGGGCGCGGGCCTCGGCGGCGCGCTTGCGGGCGATGGCCTCACACTCGGCCTCGAACGCCGCCAGGGCGATCGCCGCCCGCCCGTCCATCAACCAGCTCGCGGTGCCAGCGTCGACCGCCTCCTGCTCCTTGGCGCCGATCTCGTTGAACCAGAGCAAGGCGCCGAACAGGTCGGCGGGAGCGACAAGCGAGGGGAGAGCGCAGTAGGTGGGGGCGAAGTGGTTGGCGGCGTCCATAGGGGAGGTGTACCCCAGGGCCGCGGAAGATGCAAGAGATAATCGACCACTCAGGCCGATTTACTTCAAACCGCCTCGGAGTAGCAGTGGAGCAGGTCGTAGGTCAGGAGGTCGTAGCAGAAGTCGTAGGCCGGACTCCCGCCGTTGACGGTGTCACAGCTCTCCAGGCACTCGACCTGGAGCCGGTGGGCACGCGCCACGCAGAGAAGCTCCGCGGCCTCGGCGGGGTCCATGCACGCGTCCTCGGAGCACCCCGCGTTGAACTCGAAGCGGGCCTCCCAGCACTCATGCTGGCACGCGTAGGGCAAGCAGAGGTCCGCGTCCTCCGTCCATTCGGGATCGACCTCGGCGCACGCCTCGAAGCAGGACACGAACGCCGAGGTCCCCTGCGCTTCGCAGTCCTCGGCGGAAGTGGGCTCGCAGGGCTCGGGGTCGTCGCAGGGCTCCGCCGTCTCGGAGGTCGACTCGAAGTCGCCGTCGTCCGCCATAGGAGGCAAACACCCCGCGGAGAGGGTGAGCCCGATGAGAATGATGAAGTGTCGTGCGTCCATGTCTCCCGAATCATACCGATCAGCCGTCGATTTCGGCCATCTCCTCAAAACGGCGCTCGCACTCGACCCGAGCCATGCGACGGGAGGCGCGGTGGTAGGTGCGAACCGCGAACGCGAGGCGGTTGCGCTCGGCTCGGCTTTCGCGGCGGAGCCACCACGAAACGGCGTAGTTGGTCTCGGAAGTGCGGCGGGCGAACTGGGGAGTATGGACTACCCTTGCGAAAGATGCAAGGGATAATCGACATCCTCCCGAAGAAAATCACCGGTCGGGGTCGCGCCCCCGCAAGGAGCCCTGGACCTGGTAGGCGTCCGCGCACTCATCGGAGCAAAACCCCGAGCGGCGGAGCACGTCCTCCCGCTGCTCTGGCCAGAGGTCCTGGAGGTCCAAGATGTCGAAGAACCCCTTACCCAGAATCTCCTCCTGGCGAGCTCCACGGCTGGCGTACGGCGCGGAGCACTGGGGGCAGCGAACGGTAGATCGAGAAGGAGCCGCCATCACGCCCACCGAAGGTAGTGAGCCTCGTCCGCGGTCGAGCCCACGACCGCGACGATCTTCTGGCTCTCGTCGTCCCAGTCAGCCACGGCGCGGGCGCCTCGAAGAATCCGGCCCCCGGTGAACCCCGCCTCGCCGTCGTTGCGGAGCAGGGTCCGGGCCTCGGCGAGGGTCTTCTCGGCGTAGTGGTCCCCGGCGGGGGTGATGTAGGTGTAGGCGCGGTCTCCGAGGTAGGTGGGCGTTTCCATGGGTGGGACTATACAGGATGCTGCGAAGGATGCGGCTTGAAGCGACGCGACCAAGCGCATCAGCTTGCTGCGCGACATGCCCAAGATTTGCTTACTCGGCTTGACCATCACGACCCCATCTCGTCGCGGATGCGATCAAAGGCCGCTGCGGGGTCCTCGTCATGGTAGATCTCGGCGAGGATGAAGGTCGTGTTGCGGCGATCTCCGGCGCGGATTCGCCGATCATCGGGTCCGTAGACCCACCACACCCCATCATCGTCGAAATCGGCGCGGTAGTCCTTGAGGGGGTCTTTGTTCGGTTGGTTGCTCATGTCGTCTCCGTCGCCCTAGCGGGCCTTGACCGCCGCGAGGTTGCAGCGGCCCATCAGGTAGTCCGCGGCGATGTCGCTCACGGTAAAGGTGAGGAACAGGGGGTTGTTGCAGGCCCCGTCCACGTTGCGGGTCTTGCCCGCCGAGGTCAGGGCCAGCACTTCGCCGCCGGCCTGGCGAACGAGCTCAGCGAAGTCGCGGCGCGAGCCGGCATAGCGGAACTGGGCGAACAAGCGGCCGTCCTGGCCCTGCTTGATCTTGTTGTCGCCGTAGCGGTCGGTCCCGCGCGCCTTCAACTGGCGAAGCGCGGCGATCTGCTCGGGGGTGGGAGCAGCCTTCGCAGCGGCGCGGGCTTTGAGCACCGCGAGACGGTCGGTCATGGGGGCAACCGCTTCCGGGCGGTAGGCCACCCACTCGACCCCAGCGGGGGAGATCCCGATAAAGACGGGGGCGAACTCGGCGGTGTTGGTAGCGGCATCCATGCAGGAGTTATAGTCCCCGGGTGGGAGAGATGCAATAGATAATCGACCGTCGGCGCAGATTTATTTCAGCCCTCGGTCCAGGACTCATAGGCGCGGGTCTGCCCGCGGAGACGGGCTTCGAGGAGCTCGTCGAAGTTGTTCCACCCGCAGGACTGGCACTCCAGCACATCACCGACCTCGGTCCCGCGCTCGGTGGAGAGGGTGGCTCGTCCGCAGCTCGGGCAGACTCCACCGCGGCCCTTGGGACGCCTCACCCGGGCTCCCCGCTGCGGACCACCGGCAACCGCAAGCGTGCTTTGGTTGGCCCGGTGTGCTGACCTGCACGCGCGGCATCCCAGGCGCAGAGCTTCCCGTGCTCGTGTAGCCAATCAGGGAGAGGCGCGCCGCGATGCCACTCACGCAGCTCCTCGTGCCCCCACGGGAGCGCAAACTGATGGCAACACTGCCCGGTGCAGCGCGGTCCAGCCTCTACCGGTTGCACGTGGGGCTGACACGCGCCAGGGATCCATGGCGTCACGTCAGGCATCACGACACCTGATCTGCCCCGAGACCACGGACCCGCGGCCGCTCCCGAGCATCATGGGGGGCGTGGACCGGCCCGCGCAGCCGATGAAGTCGGGGTTGAAGTCGTTGTCCTCCGCGGCTCGCCGGGTGTCCTTGTCGACCGCCTCCTTGGCTGCGGCGTACGCAACCATGAGGGCCTTTGTCTGGGGGTCCACGAGCGCAGCCGCCTCGACCGCCTCGACCATGATCTGGCGGACCTCCGCCGGCGTCGGGTCCTCCCCGAGCCCGCGCCGGAAGGCCCGGCGAATAGCCTTGATCGCCGCGGGGACCTCCCCGTCCTCGAACTCGCCGGCCAGCTCGATGAAGGCCCACCCCGCGCGGAGGTCTAGGCTCCGGGTGGATACGGCTCGGCTCTCGGAGAACGTGGTCGAGAATCGCGGTGGGGGCATCAAGCCGCGGACACGGCTTCCGTCAGCCCAGGTCAGCATCCCATCGGTGTGGAGGCGGATCTCCGAGCCGGTGGCGGTGAGTCGAGCGGCGATGGTGGGGGTTTGGGTGGTCATTTACCGGGACTATACAGGCTTCTGCGAAGGATGCAAGAGATAATCGTCTAGACCCCGGAGCGACAGTCACGGAACGTCAGGTTGACCCGAACCCTTGGAGGCGAAGACCCGGTCCATGGCGTTGTAGGCGAACACTTCGCCGAAGGTGGTCCCCCACGTGCAGCTGGCGACCAGGTTCCGGTTCCGGTCGATCGGCCAGGTCATGGGGTTGTAGTCGGGGTCGATGGCGAAGCCGTCAGCGGGGAGCGTGTTCATACCGGGGACTATACCGACTCCCGCGAAAGATGCAAGGGTTATTTTCGCCCAAGCTCGCGGCACTCCTCACAGTGGACCCGGCCCGGCTCGACCGTGCGGACCAACCCGCACCCGGGGCAGGTCTCCGCCAGCGCGCCGCGCATGTCGTGCGCATCTCGGCACTCGGGGGAGCAGTGGCCGATCGACCCCCGCGCCGACATGTTCCAGGCCATGATCTTGAAGCTGTTTCCGCACTGGCGGCATTGGAGCTCCCCCGGCCAGACGGGCTCTCCTTTCAGGACGACCTCGATCTCGTCGTGGACGGTCTGGACCGCCCGAGCGTGCCCCCGCGCGCGGAGCCCAGCCTCGACCCCGGTGTGATGGAGGAGCACTTCGCCCACTAGCTTCTGCCACGGGTGGCCCTTCTCGCGCTCCTCCTTGGGGACCAGGGCGTGCTGGACCTTCCAAGCGTCGTCGCACTCGACCGAGCAGAAGGGGGAGTATGGCTCGGCTCCCGGCTCCCGCTTGAACTCGGCCTGGCACTGAGCGCACGTCGGGTAGAAGACGGTTTGGTCGATCTGGACCCCGTCGATCTCGACCACGAACCTGAGCTTGTCGAACTCCATCAGCGCTCCCCTCGAAGCGCGGGCCCCTTGAACGTCACGGACGTGCGGCCGGTGTCGAGCTTGATGTGGAGGGTCTGACCGTCAGCCAGGGCGAACCCCGCCCTGGGGGTGAGGGCCTCCACAACCTCGTGAGCCCGGTGGCACTCGACCGAGCAGAAGTCCGCGAACTGGTCCGCGCCGATGGCCCCACACTGGAGGCAGCCCACGGGATGCATCTAGTAGCTCGCCCTCGACAAGCGGCAGTCCAGCTCCCGGAACGGCCAGTGGCGGAGTTCGTTGGCTGCGGTGATCGGGACCCCGCACTTCTTGCAGGTCAGCTCGGAGACCGCTTCGGCAACATCGTGGGCTTCCGCGCACTCGACGGAGCAGTAGTGGCTGTACTCCTTGGTGGTCGGCCTCCCACACTGGAGGCAATCGAACGTGGTGCCCATCCGCCGAGTCTTACCACCGGGGAGAAGTTTTTTCACTTCGCATGTCGTTTATCTCTTGCATCCTTCGCAGCCCCGGTCTATACCTCCTGCATGGACGCCGCCAACACCCCCCGCACCATCGACTTCCCCGCCAACCCCATCACCAAGAAGGAGTACCGCGGGAACAACGTGGAGCTGCTCACCAACGTCACCGTCTCGAACAAGTACCCCACCAACGAGTGGGCCGGATACCGCCAGTGGGCCTCCATCGGACGCCAGGTGATGAAGGGCCAGAAGGCCACTTACCTGATCAGCGTCGCGGGGGCCGAGGACGGCGGACGCAAGAAGTTTCGCAAGGTGAAGGTCTTCAACCTCGCGCAGACCTGCGAAGCCGCCCCCGTGGGCGTCGAGGTCGAGGAGACCGCGGCGGCCTAGCCGCTGAGCTGTCGGGGGCGATTTATGCCGACCTACCACGTCCTCGCCTCCATCAAGATCGACCACCCCGAGCTCCGGGGCCCCAGCTACGCCGAGGTCGCGCCGGGGACATCCAGCCCCTTCAACCATCTCGGGCTGAGCCACCGAGCCGCGGTCGCGCTCTACGAGGACATCCGCGCGGGCGCCTACGACTTCGGGTCCGAGTTCGTGCGGGAGGTGTGGGTGGTGCGCGAGACCGCCCACGCGCTGGGGTGCCGCCACGCGTGCGTTCGACGCAAGGTCATCCGCGACCGGGTCGTCGCCGGGGGTCGAGAGGTCGAGGAAGTTGGGGCACGTCCACACTGAGATCGCCCCTCCGATCGCCCTCGGGCGGAAGGCCAGCTTCGATCACGCTGACGCTGCGCTGGTCCGGCTTGGGCTCCTCCGCCAGCCCACCCGCTAACCCCCATGCCCCTCCCCGATTTCGTCACCTACGTCGAGCTCCCGCCCATCCGCTGCCCCCAGTGCCAGGCCGAGGTCACCGGGAGCACCAGGGGCTCCGTCTTCTCGGACAACCTGCGCTGGTACTGCTCCCCCGAGTGCGAGGCCGCCCACCAAGTCCAGCAAGCGCTGCGGAGGGAGGCGTGCATCTGCAACCACAACCCCGAGACCACCGACGGCCCGGACATCGAGTGCCCCGTCCACGGGCTGGGGGAGTCGGACTACCCATGAAGGTCACCCACGAGCTGGCCCTCCCACGGCCGGCGACCGGGCCCGTGGTCTGCCACCAATGTGGGGCCGAGATCAGCCCCAAACAGCTGCGGGAGGTCCAAGTCTTGTCTCGGGAGCAGGGACTGCCCGAAGGCTACCTGGGGGTCCTCTACTGCTCCGCCGAGTGCCACGCAGCTCGGGAGGTCGCGGAGTCGCTCACGCCCTGGCCCGACCACTACCCGGAGGTAGTAGACCCCTCGGGCATCCGCCCGGGCAGCTTGGTCGAGGTCCCGGATGGCAAAGTCATCACGGTCGTCCGGGTCACCAGGACCTTCGACGGGCACCCGCCCACCTTCGAGGGGTACACCCGGACCGGGATGGCCTACGGAGGACCCATCACCGGTGTGAAACACGTTCGCCAGGGGCCCTGATATCTCTTGCATCCCTCGCGTTCGTGGTGTAGAACTCCTGCATGACCACCCAAACCCAGACCCCCGCCATCGAGCTCGTCCGCGCTACCGCCCGAGAGGACGCCGACACCCAAGTGAGCATTCTGCGCGTCGGAGCCACCCTGTACCGGGTGACGGTCCGGGACGGCGTGCTGGTCAACCCCCATCAGGCGCCCGCCGAGGTCATCCAGGCCGGGGTCGCCGCTTGCGAAGCTGCGCGGACCCATGGCTGACCTACTCGCCCGCGCGCGGGGCCTCGGCTCGAAGTGGCCCGGGTGGATCGTCTCCACCCGCGAGGTCGCCGAGGAGCTGGGGGTCCCACTCCCCGTGGCCGGGACCGCCCTGGCGCAACTGGCTCGGGAGGGGGGTGGTCATTCGAGCGACCCCAACCTTCCGATCCCCGGAGACACGGTGCTGGCTCATCCCCCATGGGACAAAATAGTCGCGGATTGGTGCCGATTATCTCTTGCATCCTTCGCGGCGTCCTGTATAGTCCCCCCATGGACGCCAAGCCCAACACCTTCACCCTCTGGCACTACGAGTGCGAGCACACCGGGGACCTGGAGCGGGACCACCGGGACCTCCGCGCCGCGGGCCTCACCTTCACCGTCAAGCTCGCCCGGCCCTGCCACAACACCGAGCAGGGCGCCGGCGTGATCACCACGACCGCGACCGCGGCGGAGGTCAAAGCCGCCGCCAAAGAGACCTGCGTGTCGACCGTCTACCACGGCGACAAGTCGGACGAGCTGATCGCCGAGGCCGAGGGGGAGGCCGAGGACGAGGACGACGACTACTAGTAAGACTGGCGCGGTGAAGCCTTGCATCCAATGCGGCTTGCCCAGCCCGGACAAGCAATACCCAGGCACCGGGCCTGGGTGGCGCACCCGGGCTGCGGCCCGTCTCCCGGTCACCGGACGCTTGAAGCCGTCGCGGGTCGCCCTCTGCTCGGACGAGTGCGAGTCTGCGTGGAGGGTCCACGCGGGGCTGCTCCTCGCGGCGGGCCCCGTCACCACCGGCGTGTTCCCGTGGGATGCGTACGTGGACGCCTGGGACCTCGCGCAGGCCCGGGCGGAGAAGGAGGGCTGGTGACCAAGTCGAAATGCACCCAGTGCGGCGAGGAGCTCACCCGAGCCAACTTGCGCGAGCGAGCGTGGACCGTGCTGAGCCGGGCCCCCGAGGGCCTCCGCGTGAACTACTTCTGCGCCGAGGAGTGCCGGGATGGCTGGGTCATGGGGCAGCTGCTCCTCGACCCGCCGACCGACCTCCGGGACCCGGCCTAGTCGAGCTCGACCGCCGTCGGGGCGCAAAAGCCGTGGACCCAGTCCGCGGCGTCTTCCATGCCGGCCACCCAGAGCAACCCGGCCAAGGGGTGCGCGATGCAGTTGTGGACCAAGATGCGGAGCTTGCCCATGGAGCGGTCTTACCACCCGAGGGGCCCTGGGGCCGCCGTTCAAGCTCCATGGGCGGAGGACGCCCTCCCATCAGGTCTGGAGATGGTCAGGCGGGTCTAGTCCTACCCCACGCGCCCACCTCTCCGGTCCTACCTTTTCTTTCCCACGACTGCCGATTATCACTTGCATCACTCGCGTTTATCGACTACGGTGTCCCCGATGCCTGCCCTACGCGATACCCAATCCCTGGTGACCCGAGCCCGCCAGCTCGGAGACCGGGCCTTCCACGACGGTCGAGTCTGCACCCCTGCCCTGGACCCTGCCCTACGCCCGCTGTTCGCCGGCCTCAAAGTCGGCGAAGGCTTGCCGATCCTCGATGCCTGGCTCGCCGGGTGGACCCACGCCAACCTCACCAACGACAAGCCCTCGAACCCCACGGGCTGGAAGGACGCCTGACCATGACGACTCCAACCCAAGACACCCCCGAGGAGACCACCATCGGGACCGTGCTCGCCGTGTTCGGCCGAGACGGGCACGGTCACCGCCATGACGCTCGCGGACCTGGGAGTCAAAGAGGTCATCTGGGGGGTTCGGCCGGGGACTGTTCTCGACGGGAAGCAATACGAGCAGTGGCGGGTGCAAATGATTGCCCAGTCAATCAACTTGAGCCCTCCCACCAAACCGCCCGCCGTTCCTCCGGGGTTCGCGGGGTCAGCCAAGGGAAAAGCCCCATGATTCGCGGTATGGGGTTCTCGCCCAGAATGGTCCGCCGCCCGTCCTTGGGCACGAACATCAGGACCGGCCGCATGAAGTCTCGCAGCGCGGGAGCTCGGCATTGCTGGCAAGCCCATCCCTCTCGCCACGGGGTGACCTTGGCCTCCGGTTGGCTCTCGAACAGGTGAGGCGAGATGGGTCGCGGGCGTAGCTTCTCCGTGAGCAGCTTCGCGGCCGCGACCAGCGACTTGCGACGGTGACGCGAAACTTAGGTCCGGCCGGAACGTCGCTCGACTCGACCCCAGGCCGGGCCCTGCGTCGATCCCACCCTATCGGGTGAACCGCGTCCGCGCCTACTTCTGCTCGGAGGAGTGCCATGATGCGTTCGTGACGCTCTCCGCGCTGACGTTTCAGGACCGCCCGATCTTGCGCATCGGGATGGTCTTCGACTGGGACACCTACGTCGGGTGGTTGTGGGCGGACGGCGTGCTCCCCAAATACCGGGCCTTCCACGACGCCACGAATGCAACCGCCCAACTGGCGAAGTCGGGCGAGACCGTCGGACGAGCTGCCGCCAAGATCCACAACTTCTTCGGCGGGCGCGGGAAGTAAGCATGACCAACCCCAAGACCCCCATCATCGCCATCGACCCCGCCGCGGTGGAGGTCTCGTACGTCGAGGCCCGCCAGTGGTGGGTGGACGGACCCGGCCGGCCACCGCCAGCCCAGGAGGCCCCCACCAAATGCGCGCAGTGCGAGACAAAGCTCGGGGAGCTCGTCTTCCAGGGGTACTACTGCTCGATCGAGTGCCGAGACGCCATGCAGGTCCGAGACGCCCTCGATCCCGCGCACGCGGAGCTGATGGACTGGTTCCGGCAATGATCCGTGTTGGCGGTGGAAGGTCCTGGCCCGACAGCTCGGGTGGCCGATCCCCCTAGCGGTCGGCGGGGTCGGCAAAGGCGGCGTACCCACGGGTCCATCGGAGGTACTCCGCCCAAGCGACCACGGTCCCCTCCGGGAGCCGGTTCCCGGGCTGACCCGCCAACCGTAGGGCGGAAGCCGTCTGAAACGCATCATGGCACTCCTCCGAGCAGAAGTAGGCCTTGTACCGGTGGACCACGTTCCCCGCCCGACGGTCCGCTACCGAGGGCCCCGCCCGGGCTACTTCGAGCTGGAGGGGGACCGCTCGACCCTCCCAAGCCCGTTGAGCGTAGGCGTGTTGGGTCGAACACTCGCATTGTTCGCAGTTCATGGGGGAGTCTTTCGCGGCGTGAGCGTGATCTCGAAGTTCATGACGCCCCGATCAACCTTGGCCTCCTTCGGGAGACGAGCTTGCCGGTCCGACTCGCCCGACCTCACGGTTCCCGGCCTCGGGAGCGCTGGTCTCGGCCGGGATGTTCCAGTCGCTGGTCGGGGGTCGCTGGGTCACGGCCGGAGACCTGCCAGCTTCGCAGGGCCCTTCTCGGGGAGGACGAGTTCGTTCTCCATCTCCCGCATCATGACCTCCAGCGCTCGGAGGATCTTCTTCTTGGCCTTCACCGCGGCCGGGGAGGACTGCCCCAGGGCCTCGATGATCTGGGCCCGCTGCTTCGCCTTGGGGTCCCAGGTGTTCCGCGCGCTGTACACCTTGTCCTTGGCCACCCGGTGGGCCTTGTGGAGCTACTCGTGGGAGGTCTCTCCGCTACTCAGGCTGACCGACGCCGCCTTGCCATCCCACGACACGCTCACGCTGATGCGAGGCTTGGAGTAGAGAGGCCACACCAGCTTGGCGACCTTGGTCCGGCGGACCTGGGCCACACACGCAGCCACCACCCGTTCGTACGCTGCGGCTTCCTCGGCTTTGAGCTTGTCGATCCGCGCCTCGCGGAGCCCTCGGAGCGTTTCGGTTGCGGCCGCGAGGGCCGCGCACCGGGAACCAACTCTCCGGGCGTATCGGATCCCATGGGGGGCTGGACGAACCGGTTGATCAAGATAGCCAACGTCCGGCACAGGTGCCGAGTCTGCGGGAAGCACTGCAAGCCCACGCGGGACAACGGACCTCCTAGCCCCGAGCACTTGCTTTGCAGCCGTAGGTGCCGGGATGCATTCGAGGTCCGGCAAGCGCTGGGAGGCCGAGAGTGACCCGGGTCCTGGATATCGAGCCTCACGACTTCACCGAGGTTTGCGAGTTCTGCGGCGGTCCGGTGACGACCCTCGCATTCTCCGCGTGGGTCCCGGGCTACCCGCCGCTTCGGAATCTGCGGTGGGCTGAGCTTTGCTCGGCTGAGTGCCGCGACGCTGCGCAGGTCAAGCAGGAGCTGGAGCGCAAGACATGAGCCCCCGCGGGGGCTGCCAGGTCGAGATGCTCTCGGTCGCGCACCCGGGCGGAGGTGTGCTCTGGGGTCGGGCCTCCTGATTTAGGGCTCGCCCGTCCCAGACCCCCACGGGGCCCAACGCAACCGCTTCCCCGCCCCGCCAAGACCATGGTCGGGGCGGGGGTCCAGCGCATAGACCACCTCGACGTGCTCGGGGACCTCCCCGGGCCGCTGGCCTCGATCGTGGTGCCAGACCTCGGCGAGCTCGCTCGGGTGGAAGCTGAGCCCGCTGGGGTGCGGGACGGGCAAGCAAAGCCGGCACCACTCGGCCGGGAAGAAGTGCGGGTCCAGGCCGGAGCCCATGCACCGCGGGCACTTCACCCAGCCCTCGGGCGGTGGGGGCGGGGTGGACCTGGCCATGCCCGCAGCGTACCGCGCGGAGACGTGCGGCGGAAACTCGGGGAAGTTTCCGCCGCACTTCGGGCTAGAGCGGGAGGTTTCCGTCGTGCAGGTCGAAGACGATGATCACCGCGTGCCCCTCCGAGTAGCTCCCCTCCACCCGCGGGTAGACCGGGCCCGTCTCGTCTTCGAGCACCGGGTCCAGGTCCATCGCGCGGAGGATCTCGGTGATGCGGTCGGTCGAGGAGATCAGGTTGTCCGAGGGGACCTGGATCACCACGTGCGGAGTCGCGTCGAAGGTCCGCGACTCCGGGGGCTTGCTGTAGCCGTCGCCGCTATCGCAGGTGTGGTAGCCCAAGATGCGAAAGAAGCGCACGGTCCGACGGATCCCCGGGTCGAGGGAGTTGTAGAAGCCCTCGGAGTCCGTGTGCGGGGAGGGGTGGGGGACAGGGACAGTGCAACGGATGCTCATCTCATGGGCCGAACTTCGCCGCGCGCTTGGCCCTCGGGGTGTCCGCGCGCTCCAGCAAACTCTTGCGTTTCGCCGGGGTGATCTTCCCGGTGGCCCGGCAGCTGAAACACTCGCGGTCGTTGCCGAACGCCCCCTTCCGCCAGATGCCCGTCCCCTCGCACTCGGGACAGTCGACCATCGAGAACTCGGCCAGCACCAGCCCGCCGTCCCGGCAGTCGATCGAGCAGTAGGACGCAAAGGCGGGAGCCAACGCGTCCGAGGTCGAGGGAGCGCGGCAGGACCCGCACACCGGGGTCCCGCACTCGGGGCAGGAGATCAGCGTGAGGGCCTTGCAGTGAGTGCAGTCCATCAGGGCCCTTCCTCGTCCGGCTCGGCTACTCGTCATCCTCGTCATCCTCGTCTCCGTACTCGATCTCCAGCATTCGCTCCCGATGATCGGCGACGATACGAGTCACCTCGATCACCACAACTCGATCACCACAATCAGTCCTCGTCTCCGAACGCAAAAGTTGACTCTGGGGTCGCCCCCGCATCCTCCAAACACCGGGTGGAGCAGAAGTATTTGAGGACCGAGCGCCGGACCGAGCTCCGACCACCGTTCTCGTCGATCCCGTCGGCGCGCTTGCGGACGGTCCCCGCCTGATAGTTCTGCGTGAGCGCAGTTGCACACCGCGCGCACACGTCGAACTCCTTGATGGGGACCTTGGCGATGGTCTTCGAGTCATGCTGTCGCATCACCCGAGTCTTACCGGTCCGGGGCCTACTCGGCCAGGGCCTGCGCGAGATGGCCAAGAAAATGGTTCGCGTCCCCGTTCGCAAAGTCGATCTTGCGCAACACGCCTTCGATCTTCCCGGCCTCCTCGACGGAGACCTTGGTGATGTGCTCGACCACGACCGTGTTGGGGATGTAGTTGGTCCCCCACTCGGGCCCTTCGACCTCGAAGGTCTTCTCCGGGATGTCCTTCTCGGCGAAGAACTTGCGGAGGTAGTCGGTGGGCATCTGCGGCGCGAGGTCCTTGATGGTGGCTTCCATGCAGAGGACTATACAGGACACCGCGGGAGATGCAAGAGATTATTTTCGGATCAGCGTCTTACAGTCCTCGGGAGTAATGACCAACCCGTGATCCGCGGCGACCGCGTCGAGCTTGCGGGCAAGGCTCGCAGCGAACGCGGCGGGGGAGAGCTCGTCGTCCACCGTGAAGTCGTGCTGCTCCCCGTCGACGGTGATGGAGAACTGGGGGGCCTTCTCGCGGAGCGCCTTCGCTACCTCGCGCGCGTCCCTGCACTCGGCGGAGCAGTCGATCGGCCGACCACCGCAAAACTCGCACTTCGGGGGGAGGCGGTCAGTGCGGGGTCTCGGTCAGCTCCCGACATGGGTAGTCCTCGGCCTTGCGGAGCACCTGGTTGAAGAACTGCCCCACCGACGGAGCCCGCCGCCAGGTCTCGACCACCGCCGGCTCCACGCCGAAATACTCGTAGGTCCGGCCGTTGTGGAACGTGACGCGCAGCTGCGCGCGAGCCTCGAAGTAGGACGCCCCCTTGATGTTGCTCGACTCGCCGAGCTCCACGGGGACCCAGCGCTCGGTCTGAGCCTCGACCGCGGCGGCTAGGGCGAGGACCACCGAGGGGGCTTCCTCCAGCGTACAGAACGCCAGCACCCGAGCGATGTCGGTGCCCGGGTGATTCAGGTCCAAGACCCGGACCATCCCTTCGGTGGTGACTTGGACCTCCCAGCCCTCGGGAACATCGGCGTCGATCTGGGTCATGACCTGCATGACCCCAGTCTTACCGGTCCCGCGCGTCTGTCACCGGGCCGCGACGAACTTCACCGCGGCGGTGAGCGCCGCCATCTCCTCCGCCGCGTCGCCCGCCAGGTAGTCAAAGTAGTGCGTCAGAGCTTCGCCCGTGCGCTGCTCCACCGTGATGGTCGAGAGCTCGGAGAGGTCGTCGCCCGGCGCGACCCCCACGTCAACGCGATGGCCCTGGGGACTGACCAACTGGCCCATGGTCGGCTGGTCCATCTCCACCGCCCCGCTCATGAGCCGCTCGATGGTCGTCTGAATCTCGGTCTGGGTGTCCATGAACGGACCCTACCCCAGCAAAGCGAGAGATGCAAGAGATATCTCTCAGTCGGAGTTGACAAGCTCGACATCCACCAACGCGCTCGGGACCCCCGGGGGCAGGTCCCCGCGGATGGCTCGGCGACGGATGCGGTCGAGCGTCCGCTGCCCATCTTGGAGCGTGATAACCGCCTGCTCCGGCGTCATGTTGACCACCCCGACGAGCAGGTCCGGCGCCCCCAAGATGCGGGCCTCCATGTCCTCGGCCGCGCGCGCCGTCTCGACAGCCTCGCGGGAGAGCGAGGCGATCGCCCGTAGTAGCCCCACCGCCTCCGCGGGCTTGGGGGCCCAGTTCTTGTCCGCGAGCAGCTCCTGGGTCCGCTCCGAGAGCCGGACGCCCGCGCGGAGCAGGTTCGCCGAGATGCCCATCGTGGCGATCGCGTTGTTCCGGGCCATGCGGACCGCGCGGGCCTGCGCAGCTCGGGAGTCGATCATGTCCTTCCGCGCCGCCGTCACCTGGTCGCGCTCGGAGCTCGCCTGGTCGCGGTACTCGGACAGCTGCGCCCGCGCGCGGACCATCTCTTGCGCCATGAGCGTGCGGATGGGTGGCATGTCCGCACCTAGGCCGCGCTCGAAGGCCTTCCTCGCGGTGTTGTAGCTGACCCCTCCTACCTCGGCGGCCTGGGTGTGGTCCCCCAGCTCCGCCCGGTGGGACTCGACCATCGCCTCGTACTGGGGCGCGGTGACCCGGGTCCCTCGCGCCCGCCCGGAGCGGTGATGTTTGTTCCGATCTGCCACAAATCCAATGCTAGCCGAGCTTGCACGCGGAGGTCAAAGCGCCTTGAACTCCAGCTGATCTAACGCCGTTATGAAAGGCGAATCCACCCTCGAATGAGGCCCCCTTGAACGAGAAAAACGCGTAATATGCGCCCTTGGTCACTTACGATTTTTGTTCTCCGGTTGTCGATTATCTCTTGCATCCTTCGCAGCATCCTGTATAACTCCACCCATGACCAGCCGCTTCACCAACCCCGCCGACGCCGTCGCCCCGTTTCAAGCCTTCGAGGTTGCGCCCACCTACCACCCGGTCACCGATGGGATCACCGGATACCGCAGCTACCCCGACACCAAGGGCGGGTTCTTCGAGACGCTGGCAGGCGTCAAGGCTCGGGTCCGCGCTGGCTGGACCGAAGACGCTCTGCAAGATATCTCGGTGGAGATCCGCGATTCCCTTGGTCGAGTCGTTCTGCCCGACCCGGACCCGCGCCCGATGCCGGCCCCGTCGGATGAAGACGACATCCTGTTTTGAGCAGCCAACCCCCAAACGCGAAAACCGCCATAAATGGCGGTTTTCTCCGTAGCCCCTGCGCCGGCCCTCTCTCTACTTCATGAGTCACCACCTCCCGCGCCTCCGCAAGAGGAAACCGTCCAGGGCTCTCCCCTGGCACCACATCGAGAGGGCCGACGCGTGTGCATCAGAGTCTTACCACACCTGACGGGATTCAGCCGATCCCGAACGGATGCGGGGGACCACACTGATCCCGCGCGACCGGCATCAGGACGTAGAACCAGCGCGCTTCCCGAGTGTCGGTGTCGACCGTCCAGATCGTCGCGTCGTAGGAGCCCGCGCCCGGCCAGAGCACCGCGATCGCGTCGACTCCCACCTTGGTCAGCTTCCCAAACGTGGCGATCGACTCGCACGTGAGCGCGACTCGGATAGGAGCCGTCCGCTCCCCGGGGCTCTTGTGGAAGTCGGGGATCAACCCCTCCATCGAGCTGATCCGGGGGACCGCCTCGGTCAGCTCGGGGAAGGCGTCGGCCCCCGCCTCGTAGTCGAGGGTGTCCCCCTCGCCGGCGATTGGATCCCCCTTCTCGGTGTCCCAGCTGCGTCCCGCCGCCTTGCGAACCCTCGCCACCCAGACCTGCCCAACCTCCGGGTCGAACGCGATCAGGAACGCGTGGTCCAAGGTCGCCTTGGACATCGCCGCCTTCATCGTGGTGGACGCGAGGTAGACCTGGCCCTCGGCGTCGGCAATCTGGCCCGTCTCGGCGGACAAGATCCGGTACCCGTCGCAGGCGTAGATCCGCGCGGTCCCGAAGTCGAGCCCCCACCACCACGACCTGGGGTTCTTCGAGGTCAGGTCGAGCAACACATCCACCTCCGCTTTGCGGAGCACGAACGTGGGCAGAAGGCGCGAACCCCAGAACAGCGGAACGAGTTTCATCGGAGTATCACCTGCGCGACCAGGGCGACCAGGGCGAGCAGGGCCGCCCCCAACAACGAGAGCCGGGACACCAGGTCGATCACGAGGACGGGCTCCCCTCGAACGACTCGTGGAGCTCGAAGGCCAGCTCCCGCAGCTGCGCCTTGGGGACGTGGCGCCCCAGGTCCTTCTTACTCGCCAGCGATCGACACGAGAACCCCCGCAGCCGCATCCGCGAGCAGATCGCCGCCTCGGTCCGCCGGGTGGGGTTGGGCCCACACCGCCGCTTGTCGCCCTCCGACCAGCACACGAACGAGCCGGCGTAGATCGCCTGCGCGTCGAGGAAGTTCTGCGCATCGTACCGCGCAAAGGCCCGGTGCAAGATCTCCAGGGCGACGAGGGCCGAGACCTCGGGAACGCAGAACATGGGGTCCTCGTCCTCGCCCGGCCACTTGTCGGCGTGCCAGGTCAGCGAGAGCCCGAGCGGACCGAGCCCGTTCTCCCCCTCCCCCTTGGTGTGGTGGACCCCCGCGCGACCGTCCGACTCGCGGACCACCGACGCGTCCATGTAAGCGCAGGTGATCGGCGAGGCCTTGACGTGGCGACACACCGCCTGGACGCGGGCTCGCGTCTCCTCGCGCTCCGCCTCGGTGTACTTCCGGGGCTCACCGATGGGGTCGCAGCCCGGGAGCGAGGGTGGGGGGAGCTCGACCGTGGTGGGGTCGGCGAACAACAGAAACAGCGTAATAAGCGCACTCATGACTTGGGACACTACCTCACAACTCCACGATCTGAGTCGGTTGAAGCCGGTCTCGCACGGCCGGCGAGTGGGAGATCACGACCACCGAGCGGTCGCGCGCGAGTTCTTGGACCGCTGCGCACACGCGTTCGGACCGAGCGGAATCGACTGCATCGAGGATTTCATCCAAGAACAGCACCCCCCAGCTCGTGACCCCGCGCGCAAGTCGGGAAACCTCGGACATCGCCAGGACCACCGCCAGATCAACCACCCGCTGCTCCCCACCGGAGAGGTCGGCGTAGTCGTCCCCGCTCGCGCGGCCCTGGATGCGCAGGGCGATGGCGTTCTTGGTACCCTTGACTCCCTCGGTGTAGGGGCGGAGCTCTAGCTTCAACTCCCCCGTGAACCGCTGGAGCCACTGGTTGGCGATCGTTTCCAGGGCTTCGAGCGCGCGGCCGAGAATGTGCGCGCGCACGCCCTTGGGTTCGAGGATCTTGACCCCGTCGACGGCTACATCCGCAACCTCGCGGGCGGCCTCGACCTGGCCCCGAAGATCCTCCACGACCTGTTGGAGCTCGGCGATCTCCGAGCGCGCGGCCTCGCACCGCTGGGTCCAGTCGCCCCGCATCCGCGCGACCTCGGCGACCCGGGCCGCGTGGTGACGCTCCTCGGCCTGACGCACGGCCCTGGTGTGGCGCAGCTTCTCCGCCTGGGCCTGCGCGTCGCGCCGGGTCTGCTCCAAGTCCAAGACGCCCACAGCGAGCGGGGGTCCGAGCGCGTCGAGTTCGTCCGCCAGCTCGGACCGCCGGCGGGTCGCGGCTTCCACGGCTTTCGCCTTCGCGCGGTGGTCTTCGAGCATCGCCTTCAAGCGCTGCCCCTCCGCTTGGATCTGGTGTTGGCGCTGGCGCAGCTGGTCCAGCTCGGCGTGCAGCTCACCCTCGGCGGATTCGAGCTCGTCGCGGTGGGCCTCCGCGGCCGCTTGGATGGCGGATAGCCGCGTGCGCAGCTCGACCACCTCTTGCTGGAGGCGAGCCCGGAGCTCCTGCGCGATCGGCTGCTGGCAAGTTGGGCAAGCGTCGCGGTCCAGCAAGTCGGCGCGCTTCTCCGCCTGGGCCAGCTCCGCCTGCGCGCCGGCGATGTCCGACCCCGAGGCCTTCAAGTCCGACTTCACCTCCGAGATGTCCGCGAGGAACCCGGTGATCAGCTCCCCGAGCTGGCCCCACTCCCCGCGCAAGCGCTCGATCTCCGCCTCGTCCGGGGCGTCGTCGCCCACAACCGGGACCCCAAGCCCAGCCAGCTCCGCCGCAATGGTCTGGCGCCGGTACGCGGCATTCAGCTGCGCGTCGCATTCTTGGAAGTGGGCGGTGACCCGCGAGAGCTCCTCGTCGAGCTCGAAGACCCACCCGGCGGACCAACCCAGCGGGGGCGGGTCTTCGATCGTGTCAAGCGTGGCGACGGCCAGCTCCAGGTTGGCCTCAGCCGAGGCCAACCCCAGGGTCTTGGCCCCGAGATTCCCCTCCAGCTTCTGGAGCTCGTCGAGGGCCAGCGACCGCCGGCCCTTGGCCACCTCGTGGGCGTCGGCGAGGTAGGACAGATCGACCAGCTCCTCGACCACCGCGCGGCGGTCCGCGTCGGTGGCCGCGGTGAACGTGTCCGCCGACCGACTGGTAAAGATGCAAGACTTGTACCAGCCAGCGAAGTCGCCGACCCGGGTCTCCAGCGACTCTTGCCACTTCGACGTGGTGGCGTAGGCCTCCACCGTCTCACCCGGAATCGAGAACTCCATCTTCGACGAACTCGAAGCAGTAGCGCTCCGCACGACCGTCAGCCCATCGCGGAGCTCGACCTCGACCATGCTTCCCCCTGCCCGGTACCCCCGCGACTTGCGGGACCCGACCTTCCGAATCGATCGGTTCCAGAACGCAGCCGCGACCGCCTCGATGTAGGAAGACTTCCCCGACCCGTTCGGGCCGGTGATCAGGGTGACCCCCGTGGGCGGGAGAAGCAGCTCCGCCGAGTCGTGGCTCATGAAGTTCGTGAGGGTGATTCGCCGGATGTCCATTACTTGGCCTCCTGCAAGCAGTCGAGCACGAACCGCTCCACCGCAGCTCGGGGGGCGTCGATCGGCGCGGACCGGATGTAGTCGACCACCGCCTCGTGGTGGGACTGAGCCGACACCGCAACCTGGACTGCGGCCGCGGCTTGGGCCTTCTGCCGCGAGTCATCGAGCTGGATCTCCGTCGCCCGGGCCTCGACCCGAGTCAAGAGGTCCTCGGCCTCGGCGACATCCTCGGGGGGCACGGACACCGAAACATAGAGGGGGATGGCGAGGGGGTCCCGATCCCCGGAAACGAGTTCGCGCAGCGCGACGATCCCCGCGACCTTCACGAACCGCGGCCCGGGGACATCGATGATCTCGACCGCGCGGGTGTCCGTGTCGAGGACCGCCATGGTCCCGAACCGCCCGCCCGTGTCGGTGAACCGGTTCGGGGCCAGGGTGCCCACCTGGACCACCTCGCACTCGCGCCCGCCGGCGCCCTCGACCGTCCACCGTCGGTGCACGTGCCAGTTGCCGGCGAAGGCGTAGTCGAACCGGTGCTCCCGCAGAACTCGCTCGACCGTCCCCAGGCACACCTGGTCGTCCGCGTCGTCGAGGTAGTACGGGGTCCGCGAGTCCGAGACCCCCAGGTGGAAGGCGAGTACGTGGGGCCCATCCCACTGGGGGAGGCCTTTGCTGGCGGCCGCAACAACCTCGGGGAGCCAATCCTCGGCACGGCCCGACCGGAATGGGACCAGCAAGATCGCCGCGGGACCAGCGGTGACCCAACGGGGCTCCGTGTCGGCGATGGTCTTGGCGACTCCTCGAAGGGGGGCGAGCGCGTGGTCGAGAGAGGCCAAGCTCCGCTGATCATGGTTGCCGACCAGGAAGTGGTCGACGATCGTGTCCGAATCCAGCAGGTCTTGCATCGCGGCAATGACCTGGGGCTCCACCCGATCATAGTCGAACAGGTCCCCGAGCCCGACGTGAGTCGAGCACCCCAGCTCGACCATCCTTGCGCGCGCCCACGCAAAGGACCTCAGCACATCGCGGCATCGCTGGTTGAGCCCCGCGACCACGGGGCCTCCGTTCTTCCCGTAGTTGCCGACGTGTTGGTCGGTGGTCCAGGCGATCTTCATCGCCGGACTCTTACCCCTCGTCGGGCAGATTCGCCGCCATCAATCGCGCCGTCGCCTCAGCCGTGGACGTGGCCTGCGCGGACTTCTTGGCCTTCGCAGGTGTTGGGGTGTCGCCCTCGCCCACGAGGGCGCGGGTGGGGGGCGGTGCGTCCTTCAAGCGATGCCGGACCTCCGCCTCGATGGCGTCCGCAACTTCGGGGTTCTCCTCCAGGTGCGTGACGGCCCGCTGGCGCCCCTGGCCAATGCGATCCCCCTTGTAGCTCAGCCACGCGCCAGCCTTGTCCACCACCCCCACGGCCACCCCGAGCTCGATCACCTCGGCGGTCCGGTCGATCCCAGCCCCAAATCGGATGTCGAACTCAGCCTCTCGGAAGGGGGGCGCCAGCTTGTTCTTCTTGACCTTGACCCGGGTCCGGTTGGCGATCTGGGCCTCCCCGTCCTTCACCCCTGCGATCCGCCGGGTGTCGAGGCGGACCGAGGCATAGAACTTGAGCGCGTTCCCCCCGGTGGTCGTCTCGGGAGACCCAAACTTCACGCCGATCTTCATCCGAATCTGGTTGATGAAGACGACCATGGTCTTGGTCCGCGAAGCCGCCGCCGTGATCTTGCGGAGCGCCTGGCTCATCATCCGCGCCTGGGTCCCCACGTGGTAATCCCCAACCTCCCCGTCGATCTCCGCCTTGGGAGTGAGGGCCGCCACCGAGTCGATCACGACCACCGCGATGGAGCCGGAGTCGACCAGCATGGAAGTGATCTCCAGCGCCTGCTCCCCGTAGTCAGGCTGCGAGAGGAGCAGGCCGGGGACATCGACCCCCAGGGACTCGGCGTACTTCACATCCAGCGCGTGCTCGGCATCGATGAACGCACAGAGCCCCCCGGCCCGCTGGGCATTGGCGAGCAGATGGAGGGTCAGCGTGGTCTTGCCGCTCGACTCGGGGCCGTAGATCTCGATGATCCGCCCGCGCGGGAACCCGCCCACGCCAATCGCGTGGTCCAAGCCGATCGACCCGGAGGACACCACGTCGTATTGACGGTCCGGGACCGAGTCCATGCGCAGAATCGTGTTCGCGCCAAACTTCTTGTTGATGTTCGCTATCAGGTCAGCGGAGGATGGAAGGGTCGGGGCGATGGCTTTGGACATACGAAACGCGGGCCTCGCACCCGCTCGGTCTTTGATCGGCGGAGGACTCTCCGGTGCAGATACGTATGCACAGACGGTGGGCTGACTCGTCGGAGTTCCCCACACGGACGTTCCCAAGCGCTGATGGCCGCGATTCCACGTCGAAGTGCTCGCCATAAGAGCCCGAATCTCACGGGCTTGCGTCTACTTCCGCTGTCACGGTTTTTGCGTCGGGCCTCATCGCCGCCCCCTAGCACCTCTCATCCCGGTGCTAGTCTCAGCCGACCCCCATCGAAGGATGGTCCCGGGGTCGGTTTCGGCCTCGTCGGCGCTAGAACGGGGTGTTAGCCGTTTGCCCCGCGCTGTCCGCCAAATCTGCGTCCACAGTCTGACTCTGGAAGCCCCCGTCCGCGAGCCCCGATGCCGGAGCAGCCGCGGGGGGCAGGGCTGCCGGGGCCGGAGCCGGCCGGGCCGCGGGAGCCGGGGCCGGGGCCGACTGCACGGTGTGGCCGCGGGCCTCCGCCGTCAGCTCGTTCCCCTTCTGCACGATCTCCTCGTACGAGAGGGTTTTCAGCTTCTGACTGAGCGGAGCGCGGAGAGCCCCTTGCAGCCACTCCACCATCTGCTCGTCGGTCTCGGCGAGCCGGTCGTGGTTCCCGTTGCGGATGTTCACGCGGTACTTGACGTAGCCGTCCTTCTCGAACTTCTTGATCGCCAGATCGTCACCCTCGAACGGGTGGGTGAAGTCCTGGCCGTACACGTCCTCGTCCTGGAGGAGCTCCACCATCTGCTCCAGGATCATCGACCCATAGGCCATGACCTGAATCCCCGCCTCGGGGTTCTTGCGGTCGACGATGTAGCTGTAGACGCGGAGCTTGGCGTTGTAGTCCTTGGCCCGCTTCGCGTCGACGGGGTTCCCCGTCGCATTCAAGCGATCCGCTTCCTCACAAGCCGGACACCGGCCGCCCCCATTCTCACGCGGGCATCCGAAGCTGAAATGCTTGTCGCCGCCGGACCAGTTGCGGAAGAAGTGCTCGTAGCCCATCACCCACGGCTCGGTCTGGCCCGGGGGTGGGGGGAGAAGGCGGACCACATTGATCCCGTCCTCCAGCTTGAAGTAGTTCCGGTTCCGGTTGGCGACGGCTTTTGCGGCCGCGGCTGCGGCGTCTTTCGTCACGCCACCGAATAGAGACTGGAGTCCGGTGTTGGGGGCAGGGGTAGGTTGGGTATCGGTCACTGGTACATTCCTTGCACTTCGAGCACGGTTTTCACGGTTTAGAATGCGGGCTCATCAGGACCCCGCCCGCCACTCTTACCGTATTCGGAGGGGCTTTGGCGAGCCTGCGCAACATCCATCGGCCGGGCCCGGAGCTCGGCGTTTAGCCGCATCCCTATCGCTGTGAGCATATCGCGCTTTACACGACCCACGTCGCACCAGGCCTTCCCCGCTTTCACCGCGACTTCCGCGAGGATGTAGGCGGTTCGAGCCTCGGCGTACTCGGGGTCGACGAGGACCGCGGAGTCGATGTCCCCTACCGTCGGGGTTCGGAGTCGGATCTCCACCCGCTTGTACTTGCGGCCCGCGGCGGCAGCCGTGTTCGCGGCCACATCGTCCGCCGCCCGCTCAGCCCGGAAGGCCTTCTTCGCCGCCTGGAGAAGCGCCTCCTTGTGGACCAGCTTCAACCTCGCCTCGGTGATCTCGAAGTGCATCTTGGCCTTCAAGTAGGTCTCCTCAGCGAGCACGTACTGATGGGCGAAGTGCGCGAGGATCTCCGGGGCCTCGATGAACTCCGCCTCGATGTCGTCGGGGTCGATCGAGAGAAACTTTCGGACCTGCTCGTAGGGGATCACGCTGCCACTGTCGTCCACTGCAACTCTCCATTCAGCTTGGGGACCTCGACAAGCTGACCCCACCTCGGGCCAGCCTCGACATCCGCCACGATCGGAACATCACCGCTCCACCACGACTCCATGATCGCCACGCACTGCTCCACGATGTCCTCGAACCAGTCCTCACGGATCTCCAGGATCATCGAGTCGTGCACGGTGCAGACGACGCGAGCCGGAAGTCGTTCCTCGACCAGCCAGCTCACCACCTCGTTGAGCGACCGGAGCATGTACTCGGCCGCGGAGCCCTGGACCGGGCTGTTGATGGCGCTGTTTCGCGCGGTGCTGGCCGCGGCCTCGTCCTCACCCGCGATGTCCCACAGCGGACGCCAACGCCCGGGCTCTCCATCGAAGTACGTGTAGACGTACCCATCCCGGCGACACCGGGCTATCTGGGTCTTGACCCACTGGTCCAGGTCCCCGAACTCGCCCATGATCGAAGCGATCAGGACCTTCGCCTTCGCCTTCGAGATCCCCAGGTCCTTGGCCAGGGTGCCCGCCCCGAGCCCGTAGAGGGTACCGAAGTTCACGGACTTGGCCGCGGAGCGGTAGGGCTTGATCTGATCCTTGTCGTAGCCCTCCATCGTGGCCTGGGGGATCCCCCAGGCTGCCGAGCTGATCAACTCCGCCGTTCGTCGGTGGAGGTCGAGCCCGTCTTGGAAGACCTTGCACATCACCTTGTCGCCCGAGAGGAGCGCTGCGACGCGATACTCCAGCTGCGAGTAGTCGATCTGCGCGAGACGCCAGCCGGGGGCAGCACGGAAGATGTTCTTGACCATCTTCGCCATCACCGGGCTCCGGCTCGGGATGTTCTGCATGTTGGGGTCGCTCGACGAGAACCGGCCCGTGGTGGTCCCGGTAATGTTGAAGGACCCGTGGATGCGACCATCCCCCCGAATGTGGTCGAGCAGATTCCACGCGTACCGGGAGCGGATCGTGTCGTACTCCTTGTAGGTCAGCAACGACTCGATCACCGGGTGACGGTCGCGCAGCTTCTCCAGCACGTCAGCCGCGACCGAGGGGAGACCCGTCGCGGTGGTCTCCAAGATCGGAAGCCGGAGGGTCCCGTAGAGATACTCGGTCAGGGCCTCGCGCTTGGCCGGGTCAGGACACCCCGCGGCGCGCAGCTTGGAGGACCTCTTCTCCAGCTCGGCATCGACGAACCGGCCCACGTTTTCGATCTGCGCACGGTCGGCGAGGAACCCCCACCGTTCGATCTGGCCGATGGTCCGCGCCGCGGGCTCCAGCAGCACATCCCACGTCCGACGGAGGTTCGAGCGCGAGTTGATGCGCTCCTCCATCACCGTGGAGAGCAGCGAAGTGGCCACCGTGTCCAGCGCGCAGTACCGAGCTCGCAAGCCGTCGGGGACCACCCCGTACGCGAACGTCATGGTGTCGAGCCCGGGGTACTTGACCGCGGCCTCCAGCGGACGCGGCAGCATCCCCGGCAAGGTGATCATCGCCGCCTGCGTCTCCTCGATGGTCCGCGCGATGATGGACACCGCGTCGTCGAGGGCGGTGTCCATCTCCTCCTTGTGGCCTCCCATGCCGACCAGCTCAGCGCCGTACTGCAACCGGCCCATGGCGTCGGGGTCGTCCAGCTTCCGCCAGATCAGCGTGTCGCCCACGGGCCCGCGCACCTCGGCTCGGATGCGCTTGTCCTGCCTCACCGCGGAGATATCGACCTTGATGTTGTGGCCCGTCTTCTTGATCGACGCATCCGCGAACAGCTCGACCAACGGCGCGACTACCTCGGGGTCGTCCAGCCGGTCGACGTTCCAGACGTAGCACTCGGTGGTCCCCGTCGCCGCGATTGCCAGGGTGTCGACCTGGAAATACTCCGTCTGCGAGGGCCCGCTGTACTCCGTGTCGTAGGTCACCGAGCCATGGGCCCGGAGCCGCTCGACCGCCTCGCGCGAGTCCTCGGGGGTCTCGACCAGCGAGTACAACACGTCCCACGGCGGGGGCTTGGGATGCGCCGTCAGAGCCCACCCCAGGTCTTCGATCAGGTGCTCCCGCCGGAAGTCGTTGCGGAGGATGTTCCCGGTGCTCCCGGTGACCTCGGCCTGGCACTGGAGCGCCGGCATCATGAACACCTTCGCGCCGTTCGAGAGGTAGGCGTAGCCCCGCCGCGCGCTCAGCGGGGGGACCTTGCGGTTGAGGAGCGAAAATGTGGCCTGACCTCCGAAGGCGAGGATCCGCGCAGGCTTGATGGCCTCGACTACGCCCGCGAGGTAGGGCCGGCACGCCGCGACCATCGTGTCCGTCGGCTTGCGCGAACCCGCGGCGCAGCGGATCCCGTAAGTGTAGACCACCGGCCCGTTCCACATCTTCTCCAGCTGCATCCGCAGCCATTGCGCTGCGTCGCCGGAGAACGCGACGCCGATCGTGTCCTCGTCGCGGGTCGGGTAGGTCCCCACCACGAGCAGCGTGTTCTCGCCGACGGTCCCCTCCGGGGGGAGACACACCACACGCGCCCCCGAGTGCAGGTCGCAAGCCTGGCACCCGGGGTTGTGGTTCGCGGGGCTGACCAGCTCCACGCCGGACCGCCGCTCCGTGTAGAGCGGAAGTCGCTTCACCCCTTCACCGCGATGCCCAGCAAGTTGAGGGCGGACAGGACGCGACGCTCGACCTTCTCCTTGGTCTTCGCCGCCGCGAGGGCCTTCGAGCGATCTTGGAAGCCCCACATCTGCTCGACCAGCCGGTTGGTGTCCACCCCACCCGCGTGGGTGGAGTCGTTCTCGATCACCCACTGCATCAGGCGATTGATCTTGCGGCTCTCCAGCACTTCCTCGGGAGGCTCGGGGAGGCTGCCGGCGGGGGCGGGGGCCGAAGGGACACCCGGGTCGACATCGGTGACCCCGGGGACCACGCCGTCCGGCTCCACGGGGACGTACTCGATCACCTGGCCCTGCAACCCGATCAGCACGCAGTCCCCCGAGTCGAGGACCACCGACCAGACCTCGCCATGAACCGTGTCCGCCATCTCCGCCGTCAGCACCTTCTGGCCCTGGTAATCGTCGCCGGGCCGATAATGGACCTGGGACCGGGCTTCTCGCCGATCGAGATTGCCCTTCTGACCCTGGGGCTGGGACTTGTAGTAGGCGAGCACCTCGTTCGGATCGCGGCCCGGACGCGTGAGTTTCTCCGCGGTCTCTGCGAGCGACTTCGCCTTTTCCTCCAGGGTGCGGCGAGCGGAGTCGGGTATCTGGGCCCCGAGCTCGACCGCCTGGTTGCTCAGGTCCGGCCCCCAGGGAGGACTCGCTTCGGTTGGTGGTTTGGGGTCCACATCTACGCCGCGCTCCTCGTGCGGTGGTGGGGTTGGCGTGACCGGTTTCTGGACCGCCTGCACCTTCGGTGGTGTCGGTTCTGGGGACTTCCGGTCCGCGACTGGAAGCGTGACCCGTGGCCCGGGGGTGGGCGCGGGCCCAGGACTTGGTGGTGAGGCCGCCTCCGCGCCGGCGTAGGGAGCCGGGCGGACCACGTCTTGGGGTGCCTGACAGGGATCGGTCTGGCGCTTCTGCTCCACCGCCCACTCACGGAGGGCCACGAGCTGGTCCAGCTCCATCAGCTGCGCCAACAGGAGCCGCGCCTTCGCGGCCTCGACCCCGCGGATCTCCATCAGCTGCGTGCGATCGTGCCAGACGACCTCGTGGGGCTCCCCCAACAACTCGAACTCGAACCCGAACACGGTTTGCTTGACTTGTTTCATTCGGTCTTCTCCGGCACCCGCTCGACGCGGGGACTATCGATCGAAGCGCGAGCCGCCTTGCGGAGATCCGCCGGGTCGACTCGCCTATCGTTGGGGTCACGCCCCGGCGGAAGTCTTACCGCGCCGGCCCGTATTCCCTCAAGGCGCAAACGCCACATAAACCGCTCGCCCTCGCGCCAGGCGTCCCCGTCCAGACACACGGCGATCGGCCGCCTCGTCTGCTTCAACACAGCGACGTGGTCCTCGATCGGCTTCCCCAGCCCGCCCAAGCAGTCGGGCCAGTAGAGGGCCCCGTCAAGAACCCCCTCCATCAGGAGCGCGGGGTCGTCCGTCTCCTCGGTGAGCGCAACCTCGTTGAACAGCCGATCCCGGGTCATGCCCGGCGGGTACATGTACGGGGACGGAGCCTTCGGAAACCAACACCGAGCGGTGAACCCCCACCACACCCCAGCGGCGTCCGTGTGGGGGATGATCAGCCGACCGGCGTAGTCCCCCGTGACCGCAGCGCCCATGCCAACCGCTTCGCGGATAGCCAAGTCGAACCCCCGACTCTCTGCGTATTGGACCGCGGGTTGCAGGGAGAGGGCTTGTAGCGAGACCTCGGTCCAGAGCGGCTCGAACCAATCGGGAGCCGTCTTCGCGCGGTACCCCTCGTGATTGAAGTCCTCGCTCTTGTGGTCGGTGACCCATCCCCCGATCACCCCACGAGTCGCGCAGCGGAAGCACTTGTAGTAGCCGAACGGGAAGTAGATGGCGAAGGACCCCCGGCGATCTGGCGTCCCCACCTTGGTCACGCAGAACGGGCACTGCGTTCGTGCCCAGCCCGACCGAGCGGGCCGAAGCCCAGCCACGGCTCCGCGCGCGAGGTCGTCCCGGTAATCGTCGCGCGGGCTCATTGGACCTCGGTGGCGAAGGGACTGAGAGCGGCGACAACTTGGTCCGCCTTCCAGGCATCCGTGGGGGAGGCCCCAGCCTGCACCCGGGGGGAGATCGTGGTGACTCGGCCGAAGTCCCAATCGGTGGGGATCGGCCCGAGCTCCACATCACTAGCGCCCATCTTTTGCTTGCAAAGATAGAGCCAGAACTCTTGCTCCTCCGGGAAGTAGTTGAGGGAAACAACCACCGTGGCGATCCGCCCCTTGTGGCGACTGTCCGCCATATCCCCGAGCTTGGCGAACTTCTGCCCGCGTTTTAGCTCCTTGGTCTGACTCGCGGTCGCCACCACGATCGAGTTGTCCTTGGCGATCGCCACGAGCCCGTTGTAGACGTTGCGCATCACCACGTAGTCGGACCGGTCTCCCGTGGACCCGTCGCCCATCCGGTCGGCGTAGTCGATGGCGACCAAGTCGACCTTGCGGCCCTCGGCGTCCTCGACCTCCTTGCGCCAGTCGTCGATGTCCGCGGGGGTCGTCAGCCCGGTGTCCAGCTCCTTGACGTAGAGGGAGCCCAGCCGGTCCATCATCGCGGCGTAGCGCTCCGCGGCTTCCTTGGTCTGCCCGGCGAGGATTCGCTTGAAGGGGATGTTGGTCAGGTCGGCGAAGATCTTGGCCTTGACCATCGAGACGGGGAGCTCGTTGGTCCCGTAGAGGACCAGCCCACCCTCGCGGAGGTTCGCCCCCGCCATCTGCCCGAGACCCGTCGACTTGCCCGAGTTCGCGCCACCGAGAAGGACGTACAGCGACTTCCGCGGGACCCCGCCTTCGAGGTAGTCGTCCAAGCGGGGCATCCCCGTGGGGAGCTTCTCGGTGAGGGTGGAATCCATTTCCCGGAACGAGGCCGCCCCGAGCTTGGACCCCAGCGACGTGTCCACAAACCCGAGCTGGTCGATCCGCTCCAGCCGGCGCCGAAGCTCGGTCGAGTCGAGCCCCATCAGCGCGTCGCGCAAGGCGTCCCCGCGCATACGCTCGCGTAGCTGCGGGAGGAACACCCCCATCACCTTCTCCATCGGCGGGAGGTCCTGGTCGAGACAATCTTCCAAGTACCCCAGCGAGAGGAGCGTGTCGTCGAGGGTGATCTTTCCGTCCTCCAGCGACATCTGCCGAAGTTGCTGAGCCACGACCACAGACGACCCCGGGCCCTCCCCGGTCTCCGTGAAGCACTTCGCGCAGGCTTCGACGATGGTCTGAGCCTCACGGGTGGGGAAGCAGCTCGACACCACCCCGCCGCGGACCGCCCCGTAGAAGCGGCGATCCCGGACGAGGTAGGCGATCACCGCCCGCTCGAAGTCCGGGTCCAGCGTGTAGGGGTCGCTCACCAGGGCCACCGCCCCGCACGAAACTCCGCCAGATCTCGCGCGTAGCGAGCCTGCATATCACGCCGGCAAAGATCCACTTCGCGGTCAAAATACCCTGGCGGGAAGAACGCCGCGACCATGCGATCAACATCTTGCTGAGTCGCCGCCGGATTGCGCATCGCTGCCATGATCTCGGCGCGACAGTCTTTCCAGCGCTCCAGCAGGAGCTCTAGCCGGTTCGGCATCCAGAAGGGACACCCCCAGTCCCCACCCTGCTCACGACACGGCGCGCGGAGCTGGTCGATCAGACTCGGGGCGAAGACCTGCTCCAGCCGCGGGGGGACCCACGTGCGGTTCTCGTCGCGCGCTGCGTCCTTGGTGTACTGGAAGAACCACACCGCCCACAGATAGGGGCTCACTCGGTGGCGTTCGAGGTGGTCCGCGGCTTTGACCAACAGACCCATCTGTCGCTTGCTCGCGCCTCGGGAGAACAGACCCGGGGCCTGGCCGGTGTGCTTGTGGACCGCAGCTCGGTAGGCGGCCAACAGCATGGCGACTCGGCGGGGGGTCGGGTCCGTCTTCGCCACCTTGGGGCGCGGAGGCGCTTGGTAGTGACCGGTGACCTCGGTCGGGCGGACGGGGAAGTGTTCGGGGACCTGAATGTTGCGTGAGCCGCGCGCTTGCGCGTGGCCTTTCCCCTTTAGGGGAAAGCTCGTCCCTACATCTCCTGCCACTCCTACAGGCGCCGAGTCCTCCGGCGAGGTTGGCGTCGCAGGATGGGCTGGGGGCCTGTCTTCGGGACTTGCGGCTACCGCGCAACAGGCGACGCGAGGGGCGACGACCCGGCGACGGGCGGCGTTATTGTACGGGATAGGGGTGCTTTGGCTGACAGCCCTTGCCACCGCTGGCGGAACGCGCACATACTCAGTGTGCTGTTCACGCACCCCCATGACTGCGCGAATCCGACACCCCCCGCCGGTCCGCCGGCCGGTGTTCACGACCAGGCCGATTTCCTCCAACCGGCGGAGGTACGCGCGCACCATCCGCTCGCTGGGGGCCTTTCGGGGCTTGGTCAGCTTCGCCCACCACTCCCCGAGCTTGCGCGCGAGGGTCGCCACTTTGAACCGGACCAGCCCGTGGCGGTCCCGGACTTGAAGTAGGTTCCGGTACACGCTCCAGGCGTTCGACCCCAGGTACTCGGCGAGCGAGCGGCGATGCACCCGGACGGATCCGCGGTCGGGGTCGTTTTCAGTCGGAAAAGGGTTGGCGTAGCTTGGGGAAAGAGATACACTTCCGATTGTCACAGCATCGGCTTTCTTGTGGGTGCGTGGTAACACCCACAAACTGACCCCGGGGGTTCGCCCTCGGGGTTTTTTTGTTGTTGGGGGAGCGAGTGTGGCGGGTCGGGCGACCCACCGTCAAGGGAGGTAACGCCGCACCAGCGCGTCGTTGACCTGGGCCGGGGTAGGGAGTTGGTGGAGGGCGAGGCGGGGGTCCCGGATCCGCGACGCCGCCGGGGGCGGGACCAAGAGGAGCTCGACCCGCTCGTCGCCCTCGCAGAGGCCCAGCCGCGCGGGCTGGACCTTCAAGAGCAGGTACCTCCGCGCGAGCTCCAGCAGCTCACGCGCATCAGCACACCGCGCGAGCGCGGCGAAGCGGACCCCGTGGAAGTGGGGGTAGGCGACGCGGGCCTGCACGACCCGGATCAGGTCCACCGTGGTCAGCTCGCCGAACTGCCGCACGAGCAGGGATCGGCGGATGGGGACCAGCGGTTGTCCCGACCCCACCCAGTGGGCTTGATCGTAGAGGTCGCGGAGGACCTTGTCGTCCTCGGTCAACGCGTCGGGCCCTACCGGGGGGTCGGCCATCAGGGCCTCCAAGAGGAGCTCACTTGCCATCGAGGACCCCATACTTCACGGCTTCGATCGGGGCGAGTACATGCACGGGGTAACCCTCCATCTGGTAGCTCTCCATCCGCGACTTCGAGTGGTCCTCGAACCACTTCATCCGGGTCTTTCGCGCCCGCTTTGTTGCGGCGCTGACCTCCTCGGGGTCCTGGTCGTAGATCTCCCAGACCTCGACCTCGTCTTTCACGAGCGCCCCCGCCGAGTCGTGGACCACACGAGTACCACGTCCCACGCGTTGCACGGCTTCGATGTTGCTGGCGCCCGCTGTCCCAATGATCAACGAGGCCAGCTCGGGGATGTCGGTCCCGGTCTGCCAGACCTTGGTGCAGATCACCACGTCGAGGTCCCCCCACCGCAGCTGGCGGATCAGATCTGCCCGGCGCGATTGCGAACACTTCCCGTGGACGAACTCGACCCGCACCTTCCCCCGGCTGCGCAGCTCCGCGAGGAGCGTCTTCCCGTGGACCTCGCGCTTCACGAACAGGAGCGCGGGGTGGTTGGCCTTCTCGGCGAGCCGGACCAACACTCGGTTCCGCGCAACGGACTTGACCACGACCTCGGCATAGGCGCCGTTGTAGGTCTTGTTCTTGGGGGGCGTTCCGACCACTGGCACAAACCGGATCGTCGGTCGGGAGATCAGCTTGGCGGCGATCAGCTCGGTCGCGGGGACGCGGTAAATCACCTCCCCGAGCGCGCTGATGATGAACATGTTCCGCCGATCTCCGCGGGCGAGCGCGGTCCCGGACATCCCGAACCGGTAGTAGGCGTTCGGGATCGACATGGCGACCCCGTAGAAGTTGTCCGCGGGGAGCTGATGGACCTCGTCCACGATGAACCCCTGGAAGCCCGCGAGGAACTCGGTGGTCGAGTCGTGGGTGTCCGGCGCCCGGAGACGCGCCGAGAGAGTCTGGAAGGTGGCCGAGACCACCCGGCACCCGTCGACCTTCCAGACGCCGTCCCCAACCCGTCCGCACGCCTCCCCGGTGCGCTTCTCGTAGCGCTCCGCGAAGTTGAGCATCAGATCCGCCTCGGGGGCGAGGAAGATCCACCGGATGTCGGGGACCGCCTTGACGATCCCGCACGCGATCTCGGTCTTCCCCGAGCCCGTCGGCAGCCAGAGAATCCCGCGGGTCCGCGTCAAACACCGCTCTACGGCGCGCAGCTGGAAGGGGGTCCCGTCGAGGAGCTTTCGGTCGGCCAGCCAAGCGAGGTCGGTGGACGGATCGAACTCGGCGGGGCGCGTCCGCATGTCGAAGACCTGGGTTGGGAACCCTTGCTTCTCCGCCGACCGGAGAACCTTCGCTGTGAGCCCCGCGGGAAACGACTTCCGATGATAGTTGTACAACCGGCGTTGCTTGGACCCTGAGTAGCCGACCTGGCCATTGGACATGTAGAAGGACTGCGAGCTGTCCTCGAACTGGAGGTACCCCGTGAGCCAGCCGATCTCCTCGTCCGAGGCCTCTACGCGCGTCTCCTGGTTCGTCAGGAACAGGCGCATGGGGTTAGAGTCCGAACGCGGCGGCGGCCTGGGGCCCGACGTACTTGACCACGCTGGCCAGCTTGACGTAGCGGGCTGCCCCCACCTGGGTCCCTTCGATCTTGGAATCGTCCAGCCACCGATAGACGGTGCTCGGCGCGACGTGGAGGCTTGCGGCGACATCCGGGACTGGGTGATAGCCGCGCTTCTTCATCGCGGCGATTTGGTCGTCACGGTACACGCGACGGGATTTTTCGGTCTTCTTTGCCATGGATGGGTTCTCTCCTATTACTTGTATGTCAGACATCTTTCGTGTCGTCAAGGATGGCCAGCAGGCCATCGCCGGTGGTCCCTCCATCGGCGGCCTCCAGGAGCACCGCCTTGACCCGAGCCCGGTCCGCCTCCCGGCGGAACTTCAAGGTGAGGGCCCAGATCTTGTCCTCGTCTTCCTCGACCGTCTCGGGAGGCGCCGACTCCGGCACCCGCTCACGGAGGGCTGCGTCCTCGTCCCGGAGGCGGGTCGCGTCGAGGAGCTCGAAGATCTCCTCCGCCGAGAACCCGGGGGCCAAGCTCTCGGTGTTGAAGTCCTGGTCCGAGAGCCGCCGGACTTCGATCGCCGTCGAGGAGAGGTCGAGCTCCCCGCGCAGCCGGTTCATGGCGATCCGGTCCCGCCGACGGTGGAGAACCCGAGCTCGATCGCCGCGCGGATCCGGTGGTGCCCGTCCGAGATGATGTACTTGTGGACCCCCTCGGGGTCGAGGGTGACCTTGATCGCGCTGTCGAAGCCCACCTCCGCGATGTAGTCCCGCAGGGCCATGTACTGCTCCAGCGGCATCCGGTTAGGGTTGTCCGATGGGCAGTACACGTCCCGGGGGTCGATCATTGCGATGGGGCTGGGGGTTTGGGTAGATGTCATTCCCCCTACCCTACAGGCAATCCCATCTCTCGCGCCAGTCGCTCCGCGGCCACAGATCGCCGCAATCGTTTGCGCATCCGAGCGACCGCGCTGTACACGTCCTGGCGCGACACCCCGGCCTCCGCGGCGATCTCTTGCGGCCGCGCTTCCCCGAGCAAGACCGGCACTGCCAGGTCCAAGTCCAGGTCCGCGCCGACCTCCCGCAGTAGAGCCTGGACCTCCAGCCGCATCTGCTCGCGGCCTAGCGACTCCTCGCAGTCGACCACCTCGGCGCCCTCCGCTTCCTCCAGGTCCGCGGTGTGAAACCGCCACCCGACCCCATCGCTTGCCTTCACGGGGGCACGGGTCTGCGTGGCGAACCGGCGGACCGCGAAGTAGGCCGCCCGGGCCAGGTAGGCCCGGGCTGGTCCGCGGGTCGGGTCATACCTCCCCGCCTTGGCGGCGGTGAGCATGGCCACCCATGCGGTCTGGATCAGGTCCTCGCGGGGGACCGACGGGTAGCGAGGCTGGTAGGCCGACGCGACTTGCTCCGCGAGGGCCTGCACATCGGGCTGCGCCAGACTAAGCACCGGCCGAGTTCTCCATCTCCGCCGACATGGCCGCGGCCGTGCTCGCCGCACTCAGGTCCTCCAGCTGGTCCCGCAGCGAGTCCATCCGCCGCCCCAAGATCGACTCGTAGCGCTCCACCTTCTGCGCCATGGCCTCGCACCGCGTGGCACGGGTTCGCAGCGCGCGGGGTCCGAGCTTGCCCTCGGCGAGCTCCGCCATGATCCCCTCCGCCTCGGCGACCGCCTCGCGGCCGATCGCGTCGAGGATCGCTTCGATCGCGTCGTCCGTGGGCATGGCGGGGATCTCGAAGGTGCGGAAGCTGGTCGCTTCGCGCAGGGCGTGCGCGACTTGCCGGAACTTGCTCAGTTGGTTGTTGGGGATGAAGTAGAAACCGCCCGTGGGGCGAAGTGCGACGCAATCGCACTTCTTGACCCAGCTGGTCAGGTACCCGCTCACATCCGCGGCGGTCAGCGCATCGAGGGCCGCCGTGTAGGCCTCCCCGACTTGACCGGTGAGCCCCTCGGGGTCGTCGCCGTGTCCGACGACCACGCCCGCGCAGAGCTGAATCTTGACGTTCTGGGTGAGCTCCAGATCCCCGTCGCGCTCGCGCTCGTCGATCAGGTGGTAGGTGTCCACCCCCGCTTGCCGCGAAAAACGCGCGAAACGATGCTTGGTCTCCATGCCTTTGATGGCACGAAAGAATGCGGTGTTCGGAGTTGGGAGAGGGGGCAGGTCGTTGGGGTCATTGATCCCATGCACTGCAAGGGCGCCGACCAGGTTTGCGTAATCGCAGGCCCCTCCGGTGAGCGACCAGTAAACGATGGCCCCGGTGGAGTCGGTGTCGAGGCCGGGGGTAACAACGAAGGTGTTCATGGTGTTCATCTTGGTTCTCGTCTTTCGTGCGGCGTGCAATCGGCCGCCACGCAACCTAGCGAAGTGTTCCATCTATTGCAAGCGGTAAAACAAGAAAACCGCCGATTTTTTGTCGGCGGTTTTCACGTGGTCGAAAGTGAGCGTATTACGCAGCGGCGGAAGACTCGGACTCGGACGCGGGCTCGACCACGGTCAGGTGTCCCTTCTGGACGAAAAACACCCGGCCCTTGCTGTCACAGATCGGGACGTACTTCTTCCGCAGCGGCCCGTGGACGGTGAGGGTCTCCGCGGGGTCGAACGCGTCGACGTAGTTCTCGCGGGCCTTCTCCTTGACCACGACCTTGGCGCCCGTCTCGAACGCGGCGGAGGCCTTCGAGGCGGAAGCGACCTTCTTACCCCGCTGGGGGAAGTTCTCGGGGAGCCGACCGTAGGCGTCGACCAGCTCCTTGAACAGCTCGGCGGATGCTTCGAGGCTCGCCAGGATGTCGTCGCGGTTGATCCCGTGCTCCGCCCACTCCTCGGCGTCGGTGCAGGCCACCATGGCGATCTGCTTTGCCAGCGTCCGCGTGGAGAAGCTCTCCAGGTCGAGGGCGCGGCGTTGTGGCCACGGAGCCCGGGGTTTCTTCTTGGGGGCCTCCGCGGCCGGGGCTGCGGCGGTGTCCGTCGCAGGGGTCTCGGAGGGGACTTGGGTGTCGGAGGTCGTCTCGGTCATGCTGGGTTCTTACTGGAAGTCTGCAAAAGATGGTCCAATGCGTGAATCACACAATGTGTGGTCCGTCATGTTGACCATGTCTTTTATCTCTTGCATCTGCCCCATCGAACGCATAAGTTCCCCCCATCGCCGGGCCGAATCGCAAACACCAACCGCAAGAAGCACCACAGGAAACGCCATCATGAACCTCAACATCTTCCGCGCCAACTTGTTCACCCCCGGTCTCAACGGACGATGGGGCCTCCCTCGCATCTACTGGGGCCCGCCCGGGGTCGGGAAGTCGGCCAAGACCTCGGTCACCGTGCGATCCATGGGCCTCATGTGCCTGGTGATCCTGAGTTCGATCCGGGACCCGAGCGACTTCCTCGGGCTGCCGGTGCCACAGATCAACGCCGACGGGACGACCGTGGTCACCTACTCACCGCCCGACTGGGCCGTGGAGGCCGCGAAGCACCGCCACGTGGTGGTGTTCTTCGACGAGATCTCGACCGCGGCTCCGAGCGTGCAAGCGGCCCTCCTGCGGGTGATCTTGGACGGCGTGGTCGGGGGCCTGCAACTGCCCCCGGAGGTTCGGTTCGTCGCTGCGGCGAACCCGGAGAAGCTGGTGGCCGCGGGCGGGTTCGACATGTCGGCCCCGCTGGCGAACCGCTTCGGACACGAGAACACCCACTTGACCGATGATGGGAAGGGCGCGCTCGGATACGACGACCTCGACGAGTGGGTCGACTGGCTGATCGGCTCGGGCGAATCCGCCCCCGAGGTCGAGGACACCTTCGACGCTGCGGCCGAGGAAGCCCGGGTCCTGGAGCTCTGGCCCTCGGCCTACGCCCGGGCCCGGGGTGAGATCGTCGGCTTCCTCAAATCCGCCGCTGGCGGGCCCGGGGTGTTGTTCAACATGCCGGAGCAGAACGACCCCCGGGCGAGCCGGGCCTGGGCCTCGCCGCGCTCGTGGGAGTGCGCGGTCCGAGCGCTCGCGTCGGGTCGGGTGCATGGGCTCTCGGAGATGGACGTGGACCGGTGGATGGCCAGCCACGTCGGGGTCGGGCCCATCGCGCAGTTTCGCGCCTTCATCTCGGAGGCGAACATGCCCGACCCGGAGGCCCTGCTCGATGGCAAGGTGGGCTGGGAGCACGACCCCGCGCGCCTGGATCGGACGCTCTCGGTTCTCACCGGCTGCGTGTCGCTGGTGACCTCCCCCGGCTGCGCGAACCAACCCAAGCGCATGGAGAAGCTCTGGGAGATCATGACCCCGATCGCGGACCAGGCCGCGGACGTGTGTGTCCCCGCGGTGCAGACCCTGATTCGGAAGAACCTGGCCTTCGGGAAGGCTGCGGCCAAGCCCCTCGCCAAGATGCGGCCGATCATGAAGGCCGCCGGGGTCATCCGCTAAACGCGCATTTCGAGGGCCTGGCCATGCTGGGCCCTCGACTCGATTGTTTCACGGGAAACAGTGTGGAGCGTGAGATGGCACTCTCGACAAAGCCAAACGACCGTCCTGGGGTCGGAGTAGTCGGGGTGGTGAGCCTGCACCGATTTGGACCCACAGCGACAACGGTTCTTGGAGAGCTTCCCCCGGCGGACCAGGACGTTGGTGTAGGGCCGGGTGTTGGCCTTCCTCCGTTGCTCGGGACTCAACTCCTGATGCCGGGGCCGGTTTTCGCGCATATAGGCGGCGTGGCAACCCTGGCAGTAGGACCCCGACCGCGCCCCGGACTGCCGCCGCGGAGCCACCCCGCATTTTACGCACTTCTGTTCCACAGAAACACTATCCCTTCCCGGTAAGATTTCGGCAACCCTCCCATATTTCATGTTTACACACTGCAAAAGATGGGGTAGACTCCCGCTATGACCACCCAGCTAACACCCGCACAAAAGTTGTCCGCGGCCCGCTATCGCGCGTGCTTTGTTCACGCGCCTTACCTGGCGGTGGCGATCAACAACATGATCCCCACGATTCAAGCGGACTTCCCAAGTTTCGCAATCTCGGAGACCCTCCACCTGATTCTCGGGGAGAAGTGCCTGAATGAGTGGACCGTGGATCAGATCGCATGGGCGCTGATCCACGAGGTCTCGCACCCGCTCCGCAACCACTTCTCACGCGCGAAGCGGATGGGGGTCTCGGCCTCGGACGCGGCGATCGTCAACGCCTGCCAAGACGCCGAGATCAACGACGACTTCCCCGGAGACCCCAAGAAGTGCTTGCCGGAGGGCTTCTGCTGGCTGCCGGCCGACCTCGACAACCAGGAGCCGGGGAAGCTGTGGGAGGAATACTACAACAACCTACCCAAGAACGGCGCCGGCCAGAAGTTCATCCCCGGACACCCCGAGCTGGGGGAGGACAGGAAGGACCAGCAAGGACCCGGCAACCCGGGCGCCCGCGGGACGAAACCTGGCTTGCCCGAGGAAGGCGGCCAGTGTGGGTCCGGTGCCACGGGGGTGCCCGTCGACGGCGAGCCGGAGGCGGCCGAGGGAACGGGCCACGCGGGCAAGTCGGAGGCCGAGATCTCGCGCATTCGGGAGCAGGTCGCCGCCGAGGTCCAGAACCAAGCGCAGCAAGGGCGCGGGTCGGTCCCGGCGGGATGGCTGCGCTGGTCGGAGGAGTACCTCAAACCCCCCACGATCCCATGGCAGCAAAAGCTCCGCCGGGCCGCTCGTCGCGGGTTCGCGCATCGTGCGGGGCAGACGGACTACCGGTATGACCGGCCGTCGCGGCGTCAGTGGGGGGTGGGCATCGGCCCCGGACACCCGATCTTGCCCCGGATGTACGCCCCGATCCCCGTGGTCAAGGGCGCGTTCGACACGAGCGGCAGCATGGACCAGGAGGCGATCAGGACCAGCCTCTCGGAGTGGAAGGCCATCATGAAGGAGCTGAGCCTGCCCCTGGAGATCTACGCCTGCGATGCTGCGGTTCACTCGGCCGTCAAGGTGCGGACGATCCGCGAAGCCATGGCGGCGATGCGCGGGGGTGGCGGAACCGACTTCCGCCCCATCTTCAAGGCGGTCAAGGCCGCCGGCCCAGACCCGGACGTGCTCGCCATCTTCACCGATGGGGACGGCCCTGCCCCCGAGGTCAATCCCCTGCCCCGGACCCGGATCTTGTGGGTGTTGGTGGATTCGTGCTGGGGGTCCACGGTACCGTACAGCTCCAAGGGGAAGCCCGTCACCTACGGGGAGATCATTCGGATGGATCCCCCGAGCCTGAGAAACATCATGCGCATTCTAGTCAAAGTTTTGCACCCCGAGAATGGCAAGGGCCCCACGGAGTGGGAGGTCAAACGCCAGTACATCACGACCTACAAGGAATACTGCGGGCTCTCCTCTGAGGAGCTGGCCTACACCCGGGTGGCGTTCCTGGGGGACGACGAGAATCCCAAGGAGTTCGACCGGTCCGCGGAGTATGATTGACCGGTGCGCCCCCTTCGACTGATCTCCCTGGTCCTGGCCCTCGCCTCCGTCCTCATGCTTGTCGGCTGCGGGGGCCCGTGGAAAACAACCTACGTCTCCGCGGCCACGACCAAGGAGCTGGTGACCACCGTCCACAAGGAGACGTGGTCGGAGCCGCTGCGGGAGCGCAAGACCAAGTGCGGGGCGGAGCTCGACCCCGAGGTCCACACCAAAGCGGACTTCGACCGATGCACCGAGCCGTTCACCGAGGCCGCGGCGGCCAAGGTCGTCCAGGCCCTGGAGGTATACCAGGTCGCGGCCACGGCTCTGTCCGCGGTCCTGATGGCCACGGACCCCGCGAACCCGGACAAGGCCGCGCTCCGGGCTGCGCTCGCCGAGGCTATCGAGGCCGCGACCCAGCTTCTACAGCTGCTCCCCGAGGGGGACCGGCACCTGAAAACCCTCAACAACTTGGTGAAGTAGACATGGGCATCGCAGCAATCATCGGCGCCGTCGTATCGGCGGTCCTCACCGGCATCCAGACCAGCATCAAGACGGGCAAGGCCATCCGCGAGGCGATCGCGGATTCACTCGAAGAAGCGAGCGCGGCCGTGCGCGCTGGGAAGCTGATCCCGAACGAGGCCCTGGCCCGCGCCCGCGAGGACCTGGAGCTCGTCTCGGATCTCCGCAACAAGTTCAAGGACTGACATGCGCGGCCGGTTCATCGTCTTCGAGGGGATCGACGGGGCCGGGACCACGACCCAAGCAACCCGCCTCGCCAAACATCTGGACGCGCAGCTGGAGCGGGAGCCCGCGGACCCCTACCTCGCGGGGGTCATCCGGGCATCACTCGGACCCAACGCGCCTCAACGCTACACGGCGGTCCAGCTGGCGGTGTTGTTCTCGGCGGACCGAGTGCTCCACTACGAGGGGGACATCCGCCCGGCGCTGGAGCGCGGCACACACGTGGTGTGCGATCGCTACACGCTCTCGACGTGGGCCTACCAGCGGCCGGGGTTCGAGGCTGCGGAGACCCATCTCCGGTTCCTGCTCCGGGTGACCCCGCCGCCGGACCTGACCATCGTGCTCGACCTCCCTCCCCCCGCCGCGCTCGCACGGATGGAGGACCGCCCCTACCTCGACTCGTTCGAGCTCGATCGGCCCCTCCAGGAGAAGGTCCGGGAGCTCTACCTCGCGGAGGCCCGGACCAACCCGGCGGTGGTCGTGATCGACGCAAGTCGACCCCCGGACATCGTCTTCGGCCAGGTCCTCGCGGCGATCGGGGAGCTCGACCTCGCGTGATCGTCTTCGGCTTCGACCCCGGGACCAAGTTCGGGTGGAGCGTGTTCGTCGACGGTGTCCGCGTCGCCTCGGGAGTGTGGCTGACCAACCCCAAGGACTCGCATCCGGGGTACCGGTTCGAGTACGCGCGCAAGCAGCTGCTCTGGGTGTTCGGGAAGTACCCCGGGCCCGCGCGGATCGGCTACGAGGACATCAACGTCACCGTCTTCCGCGACAAGAACAACCTCCGGGTCTACGCCGGGTTGGTCGCGGCGATGCTCCAGGCCGCGTCGATCGCCGGGATCACCGACATCCAGGGGGTCGGCCCGAAGACGCTCAAGAAGCACGCGACGGGGACCGGCAACGCGACCAAGGCCCTGATGATCGACGCGTGCATCAAGAAGTTCGACGTGGCGCCCGACTCGGACGACGAGGCGGACGCCATCTGGGTCGGGGACTACTACTCGAAGGCTGCATGACGACCATCTACCTCTACATCGCCGCGCGCCAGGACCCCCACCCCATCACCGGGAAGAAGTGTCTCCGCGGCCGCATGGTCCTGGAGACGGGCGAGGAAGTCGCGGAGCTCTACGCCCACGACCAGGACGCCTTGTTCGAGCAAGCGAAGCATCCCGAGCTGATCCCCAAGGATCACCGGGTCGCGTTCGTCGAGGAGCCCGCCCGTCACCCGGTCCTGAGCAAGATCCTCGCGGCCGAGGAAGCCCCCGAGGGAGGGCCGCCCGGGGCCGAGTTCTTCGAGCCCGAGAACCTGGAGCTCCTACATCGGGAGCACCATCTGTGTGGGACGTGCCTACACGAGAAGGTGTGTGCGGTGGCGACCCACCCACTGGCGGGTCAGCTCCTGTTGACGATCGCCGGTTGCCGAGGCTACTCGCCCGGGTCCGTCGACACCGAGGACTCGGGTGGCGCGGGCGGTTCCGACTGACTCGGGGCGGGCTCCTCCGAGTCAGCCGGCTCCACCCGCTTCCCAATCCCGCGGATGGCGGCCCCGATCATGAACAACAGCAAGACCTGGCGAGGGGTGAGCATCGCCAGGAACGACTCGTCCATGGTGAGCTGGAGCAGGGCGTCCGCCAGTAGAGCGAACGCAGTGGTGAGGGCAGCCACGATATCGACTAGGGTCAGCTTCATGATGGGATCTCGGTAACGGCGGTGTCCCCAAGCAGTCGATCAGCGCTTCGGGTCAGGGACCGGATGGTGATGAGGAGAAGGCTCGCCTGCACGGGGTAGTCCGAGCGAACGACCTCCGCGACTTCCAGTAGCGCACGCTTCGCGGCGGCCACTTCAACGAGGTGGCGGAGGATGGTTTCCTGGCGCTCGTGTTCGTCCATGCTTGCGTATCACTCGCTGGAGGTCATCCAGGTACTCGGCGGACTTGGCACGCAAGGGGTGCTCGGGATCAACGACCCGCGCCAACGTCCGTTGGTACTGGTGCTCCGATTCGAGCAAAGATCGTGGATCGAAGCCATCGGGAACAGAGAGGAGTTGGAGGGTTGGTGCAGCCACTGATTACTCCGTGAGGTCCCCCAGGGGGTTGGCCGGATCGTACCCGACTTTTCCACCTTCGCGCGCGGCCTTGATGGCGTTGGCCTTCGCACGCCCCTCCTGGACCGACTCCGGCTCCTGTACGCTCCGCGCCCTCGGCGAGATGTGGTCGATCTTGTCGACGATGTAGTCCGTGGTCTCCGAGAGCTGGACCTGCTGGTCGAGCTGGATCTCCACGATCCGGTCGATCTTGGTGTCCGTCAGCGCTTGCTTCCGTTCTAGCTCGACCATCGGGGTCGAGACGGCGTTCTCCATCGCCTCGGTCTCCCTTGCCTGCTCGACCCCCTCCGCGACCGTGGGGTCCGGCTTGTTGGACTGGACGTACCCGAGCAACCCAGCGGCACCAGCCAGGAGCGTCGCCAGGGGTCCGAGGACCCACTTCTTGATGAACTCGCGGTTTTTCGTCCGTACCTGTTGGCTCTTGACCTGCTCGTTTATGAGCTCTCGGATCAAGGCCTCGGTGGTCCGGGTGTCGTCGCGGGCGCGGAGGTTCTCCGCCTGGAGCTGGCGGATTTGCGTCAGCTCCGCGCGCAGCTCATTCGATACTGCGCGAACTGCGGAATCCGTGGCCCCACCCGACATGCCGGCAGAGTACCACAAGGGTGGTCCATGGATACCCATCTGTCGCGTTATGCGACAGTGTCCTTTCGACTACTGCGCGGACGAGAAGACCATCAATCGCCAGGAGATAGCGAAGTTCTTGACCAGCCCGGCGTTGGCGCCCCACTCGGTCCGAATGGCCATCTGGCCACTACCCAGCGATTGCAGCGAGATCGAGGCGAAGTCGTCAGCCCCGCCATTCAGGAGCGTTGGCGTGAACGTCATGTTCCCGAGCACCGTCCCAGAGCCGGCAGCTTGGCTCAGCGCTCCGGTGAAGTGGTAATGAGTCGCATCGACGGGGTTCGAGCTGTCGTCCCAGAACAGGAGGTCACCTTCGACCCCAACAACCGTTGTCTGGACCGCGGAACCGCCACGGTTCCAAATCACCAAATCCTTCTCGGTAATCCCTGCGCCCAAGGTGTGGGTGGTGGTGAAGCCGTGCTCGCGGAGGGGGGACTGGGTTCCCTCGTGAAGGAATGTCCACGACGAGGCGGTGTTCGCTGCGTCCCTTGGGGTCCGCTGAATCTGCGCTCCGTTCCCAATGCCCACCAGCATCAGGGCGTCGATCCGCGCACCCGCGTCGAAATCGATCGCAGCGCTGAAATCCCACGCTCCGGTAACGGTTTCCGCGGCGGCGATTCGGGTCGCCTTTTGGGCGAGGTCGTCCAGCGCATCCGCCACGCTCCCCACCGAGGCGTACCGGGTGGAGAAGGTCAAGTCGTCGAATCCGACCTTCCCCGCCCCGTCGAAGCCCGGCCCAATGCCGGCCAGGTCGGTCACGATTCGGTCGAGGGTCGCCTCGATGTCGGTTGCCACCGCGGTGCTGACTGGTGTCCCATCCTTCCAGTTCGCCAGGTTGGCCCGGTCCACCCCCACAAGCGAAGCACCCGGGATCCCCTGGTCACTCAGGTCCGCGACGATCCCGTTTAGCGCGGCGGTAACCTGGGTCGCGGCCTTGAAGTCCGCCCACGCGACATCGCCCACCGGCGTGAACGTGATCGCGGTCCCCGGGTGAGCGTTCCCCAAGTTCGCAATGTGCGTATTCAGCTCAGTCAGGACCCCCTGCATCGCTTGGGGGATCGGACCTACCCGGATGCTCGCGGGGGCGGACGCGGTGAGGTTGAAGATCCACTCGAACCGAGAGTTGGGCTTGGTGACCACGTCCGCCGACTCGATGGCGGCGTCTTCGATCTGCGTGTCCCCGTGGGCCAGAAGGAAGTCGGCGATCAACAACGCGTCGGGGAGTAGCCCCGGCCGGGTCGCCGTACCTGAGGCTGCTTCCGCTCCCTGGACCACGACGAACGAGTAGCCCTCGTCCTGGCGGTAGTAAACGGGGACCCCGTTCCCGAAACGCAGGTCACTGGCGACGCGCTCGAACTGGACGAACACCGAGACCCACTTCTCGTTGCCGGGGTTGGCGACCGCGGTGGGGCTGCCCCCGGAGTCCACGCTCACGTCGAGGGTCACCGAGCTGGGCATGAAGATCCGCCGACCCTCTTGGTCGTAGGCCTTTCCGGGACCCCCGATGTCTACCGTCAAGTCGGGGATCGGCGCGTGCTCGACCACCCCGAACCCGGAGACCACCCCGATATAGGCTTGGTCCGACATCAACGCACGGTCAGCCGCCTCGAAGTTCGCCTGGAGCTGGTCCAGGTCACTCTCCTGCACCAGCTGCTCAAAGTAGAAGTCGAGAAGATTCGCCATGTCGTTAGCCTCCGAGAACAGTCGACTCCCCGAGGGAGCTCACACCGAGATACCAGTACGTGGTGGGCGTCACAACATCCCCGGGCTCGCGGACCCCAAGGATGTGCTCGTGCGCGGGCTTCATGTAGGTGGCGATCTTCACCATCTTGTCGCGCTGGTCTTCGGTGAGCAGGAGCGGCGAGACGATGTAGAACGAGTACCAGAGCGGAGAACCCGAGGATGGGCCGATCTTGGTCGACACCCCGAGGTAGTCCACGCCGATCCGCCAGTAGTCCCGGTCATTCAGGATGTCCAGCTCGACCTCGATGCCGAGGAAAAACCGGATTGCATTGATGATGCCGGGCTGAGTCCCCTTCTGCTTGTAGATACTAAGCAGGACTCGTGCCAACTTTCGCTTTTCGAGGACGGAAAGCGAGAGAAACGTGAAGGGGTTTCCGAGGTCCCGCAGAATCGCATTCAGGAACGGTTCGGGGGCTCGGTCGATGTCGATGATCTCGGTCCACCGGTCTACCGAGTGGAGGAGCAGATCGACCACATCCTGGAGGCAAAGGACGAACTTTCGCAGCGGCCGATCCGGGAAGGCCTCGTCGCGCCGCCGGTCCGTGTCCGAGAGCATGTCCCACAGCGCGAAGCTCCGACCCGGGGGACCCACCGGCCGGAACGCCGTGAACTCCACGCTGTTGGCAGCGGGGTTCACCGCGTTTCCCTGCGCATCCTCGACCCCCACCACCGAGACCTCGTAGAGCGCCCCGTAGGAGAGCTCGATGTTCGTGGCCAGGTCCACCTGGTACGCGGTGACCAGGGTGACCCCGGTCACCACAACCTGCACCGCGGGGCTCGACTTGGGGGTGAGCGTGTACGCGGTGGGGTCGTCCGCTCCGATGCCGACCGGCTCGGAGAAGGTCACACGGACCTGGCGCTGATCCCGAGCCTGCGCCGCGGTGACGGTGGGGGCGATCGTGTCGGCCGAGGTCCAGCTCCACGTCTCGGCGATCGTGTCCCCAGCGAGGGTCTCCGCGACGACGCGAACGGGGACCAGCTCCTCCGAGGCCAGGGCCCCGATCGCGGAGGCGTCGATCTCGAACTCCACATCTCGGGAGGCGGGGCCCGTCGCGGTCGTGACGGTGCCGGAGTACCCGGGGTTGAACCCTCCATCGTAGACCTGGACCCCCCGAACGTAGACCTGGGTCTTGGTCAGGTCGATGGCACTCGCCGTGGTGTTGAGCAGGTGGAACCGGAGCTCCCCGAGCACGTCCGCGGGCCATCCGACGGACTCGGGTGGGGGGTACTGGTTGGCCAGCTCGATGGCATCGGCGGTTTCGTCGAAGTCGAGGAAGTCGACCCACACCGCCGGGAGTTCGAGCTCGACCGGGTCCGCCCCCGTCGTGGCCACGCGCAGCTCCAGCCGGACGGTCTGGGATCCGGCGAGGCCGCTCAGATTCACCGCCACGTCCCCCAGCGCATACTCGGCGGGGGCGTCCGGGGTCGTCACCCATGGGCAGGGGATCTCGACCTCGTAGGTCCCCACGCGGGCGACGAACACCCAGTACCCCGGCAGCTCCCCCCGCCAGCGCGCGGCGCCCCGAAGCCGGAGGATCTTCGCGTCGTTGACCGCGGCCGCTTGCTCAGCTCGGAAGTAGTCGCCATCCGCAAAGGTCCAGGTCTCCCCCGACCGGTCGCTCCCGAGCACCAAGGACCACCGTCCGACCGTGCCCAGCGTCAGCGCCGTGGGCAGCTGGATCACGTTCTGCGCCGCGCCCCCGAGGACCTTCAAGCTCGCGGTAGGTCCGGTGGCGTCCGTCGAGACCCGCACGCGACCCGCCTCGGCGATCGCGGAGATCCCCGGGATCGCGTTGAACACCGCCGCCACGGCTGCCGCGCTGGTGTCCGACGAGGCAAATTCGACCCCCATGGTGGGTCCGCCGTTGATCGACAGGAGCAAGAGCTCCTCGTCCTCCAGGGCGAAGGGCTCCGATGCCAACGACACCAGCACCGCGGGCGCGGGGTTGTCGCGCGGGTCGGACTCGTGGGTCGCCGGTTGGAGCCGGCCCTGGTCCCGGCCCAAGCGGTAGGTGAAGGGATCGGCCATCAGATCGTGCGCGCGAGGGTGACGTGATCGACTCCGCCGATCACCCCGCTCGTGGAGCTGCGGAAGGCGAAGCCCGCTCGCCCACCCGAGTCGAGGCCGGGAGATCCGCTGTTGACCCCCAGGACATCGTCGGTGAAGTCGGCCATGCCGGCGATCGCCGTCCAGACCGGAGCGGTCACGGGGTTGGCGTCGAGATCGTTGCGGAAACACCGCAAGATCACGTCCCCGCTGGGGTTCACGATCACGTCCAGTCGCAGGTGGACCCAGTCCCCGAGGTCGATCGACTCGGTCGACTTGCGGAGGATGCCCTGCTCGCCCACGTTCGCGTCGGGGAGCCCCCCGACCAGCGTCCCCTTGCGGAGCACGATCGCCCCAGGGTCGCCCGCGCTCAGCCCGAGGAGGTAGCCCTCCGCGACCTGGACATCGTCGCTCTGGGCCTGGAAGAACAGGAACGACGACATCGCCGCGGGGTCACCCGAGAGCCGCAGCAGCGAGCCCGTGATCTGCCCGCCGTTATTCCCGGGGATCGGATTGAAGTTGGCGACGTTTGCTCGAAGCGCGACGATGCCGGTGACCCCGTTGGCGATAGCGCGGAACCCGTAGAGATGGGTGCCGCCGCCGTTCGGCCGATCGATCCCCGCGGTGACTCCTCGCGCAACCGAAGCCGCGTCGAGAGAGTTGCTCATGATGGCCCAATCGGTAGACGCCATGTTTCACTTCCCTTACAGGACCGGGTTCCGGTCCGCGCCGCCCCACTGTACGTCAGGTCGGACGGCTCCGTCGAACGCCTTGTAGATCTGGCTCGGCTGCGTCCCGCCGGTCCCGACCACGATCCCCGTCGAGGTCAGATCCGTGACTCGAACCCGCGCCCCGGACTGGACCGCGGTGACCTCCAGGGGAAGGTCGTTCACGCGCGCGGTGAGTTCGGCCGCCACGTCCGACGGACCATCGCCGCCAAGCGCAACATACGCAGCGGGGAAGCCGTTGACGACGATGGCGTAGGTGTGCCCCGTGGTCACCGCAGCGACCAGGATCTCGGAGTGGACCGCCGAGTAGGGCGTGAAGCCATCCGAGGTCGTGCCCTGGCCGAACACCAGGTTCGTGAGCGCCCCCAGGAACGTGGTGTCGCCCTCGTTGCCGCTCCACTGCTCGTTGAAGTCCTCGACCGCCTCACCATCGAACTGGGCCGTGGTCGTGGTCCCGAGCGCTTGCGTGTCCCCCTCATTGCCGGGAGTCGCGGGCCAGCCCTGCGCGAAGGCCTCGAACGCCGTGCCCGGGGGATAGGCGGTGTTGAACCCCGCAGCCACGACCGCCGGCAGCTCGGAGACCAGGGGTAGCCACAGGTCGAACACCTCCGCGAGGTAGATCCCCCCAAAGAGTGCGGGGTTCACGATCCCCAGCTCCGTCAGGTCGTCCTCGGCGGACAGCCATCCGATGGTGAAGTCCTCCACGGCGAGGAACGAAACCCCAACCGCGAACTCCGCGAACTCCCACACGCTGGAGGTCGAGCTGAGTGTCCAGCCTTGCGCGGTGCCGGGCGCCGTCTCGCCACACGCAAGCGTCTCCGGGAAGGCCAGCGCAAGGTTGGCCGCGCCCCCGATCACCGAGAAGCACTGGTCCGCCCCCGAGGCCAACAACGCGAGCTCCACCTGCGCGCCGGAGGCTGTCGCCTCGAACGACTCGGCCTGCGCGTTGATGCGGGCAACGACTTCCGCCACTGAGGCCGCCGCGATGTCCACGAAGAACTGCACCCCGCTCGCCCCCGCCGGGAAGGCGAAAGTCGCAGCCGCGGTACCGCCGGTGACATTGATCAGCGAGGCGGACCCCTTGGTCTGGCTGGCGATCGCAACCGCCCCGTCCACGGGCCAGGCTTCCCCGCCTCCGACCGCCGCGAGGATGTCGGCCGCGACCTCGGCAGCCATCGCGGCGCTGATCGTTTGGATGTAGCCCGTCCCCGCGACGCCCGCGGGGAACCCCAGCGCAGCCGCGGCGTTCCCGTCGATCACCCGGACCAAGGCGGTCGCGCCCTTGAAGACGGTCGTGAGCTCGACCTCGGTCGGGGTCGCCGCGACCGTCACACCCGAGAGCGCGGCGTCGAGGACCGCAACAACCTCCGCGGCGGTGGCCGCCGTGATGTCGGCGAAGTCCTCCGCGTTGAAGACCACGTAGGTGGGGACCCCGTTGATCTCCACCCCGAGGAACTGGCCGTCCGCGAGCGCAAACGGCTGCGAGTTCCCGCTGGTCAGGACCGATGGGGTCGCCTCGTTGAAGGTGACCAGCTGAGCCGGGCCGCCGTCCACCGCTACGGTCAGCGTCCAACCCGCGGTTAGCGCGTACGGGCCGACATTCGCGGCCACGATGGTGGACTTGGAGCCGACCTCGAACACCAGCTCCTCGCCCCCCGCGGGGGTCTCGACTTCGAGCGTGGCCCCGTCAAGTAGGAGAAACGGAGCTGCGCCGCCGGAAAGCAGCGTCGCCACGGTTCCCCCGGCGATCTCGAACGAGGGGTTGAGGTACGCGGCCGCGGTCACAGAACCTCCCCGGTGTCCCCGTCACGCAGCGTGATCACCCCGAGCACCGGGAACTCGTAGAGCTCCAGCGGGGCGTCCGCGTGCGACCCGTTGATCGTGAAGTCCTGGGGGCGGTCGCCGATCTTGCGAACACCCGTCGACGCCGCCACGACCTCGGCGAGCAGCTCCCCCATCAGCGGGATCTCCCGGGCGGGGGTCCCGTCCGCTTGCTTGCCCGCGAACCCGAACCCGATCTTTTCGTTGGGGGTCCCGTCGAGGTTCTCCAGCTGGAAGAACTCGGCCATCTTGGCCCGGACGTTGTTGCCAACCTGCGAAGGGGTGAACCCCGGCTTGCGGAACAACGTGATGTCGAAGTCGAAGGTCGCGTAGAGGGGGTCCACCACCTCGACCCGGAAGGTGACCGTGTTGGGCTTGGTGACCGTCACCGCTTCGAGGACCAGGTCCTTCAAGACCGACGTGGGCAGGCCTCCCCCGACCGGGATCACGTAGAGGAACCCGCGGTTCTCGGGGATCCCCGGAGCCTGGTCCGCCGTGAGCATGAGCGCCCGCGCGACCCCTTGGACCGCCTCGGCCCCGATCTCGTAGTCGTCGAGGGCCACCGTCCGGTCTGAGACCCGGACCGACCTTGGCGCACGGAGCTTGATCTGCTCCGTCGACATCCGATCGGTCCCCCCGCTCGCGCGCGTCGGGTTGTTGACCGAGACCTGCACGGGGTTGCCGAGCTCGTCCGTGAAGGAGCCGTCGATCCGCGTGATCGTGTTGGCCTCCACGTTGCCCGCTCGCCCGCCGCCGGTCTTGTACTGCGCGCTGATCAACCCCACCGGGATCGCGCCCGTCACCCCGTCCCCGAACCGGAGGGTCGCGCGGTGCGAGTCGTCCACCGAGACGACCACGTGGCGATCGAGGGCCCCGCTGTCCAAGTGCGAGTCCACGAGCGTGTAGGCGCCGTTCCCCGCGAGCACGACCAGCGAGTCATCGAGGTAGGGCGCTCCCGAGAGGCGGAACTCCTGGTCCGTGAGCCCGGTCGACTGGAAGTCCTCCTCGTAGTTCGCGGAGTTCTCGACGGTGACGAACGCCTGGGGTGGGTCCGTCCCCGCGGGGATCGTCAGCTCACCGATGAACTGGAAGCGCGCGGGCGCGTCGACATCCCGAGTTCGGACCTCCTGCCCGTCGGAGAAGACCACGTCCGCGAGGGGGACCTTGTCGAGCGTGACCAGGATGTCGGCACTCGCCGCGCTCGCCCCGGGCGTAGCGAACCCCAGCATCCGGGCGATCTTGATCGCGTTCTCGCGCAGCTCCAGGTCCGTCAGCCGCGACTCCTTGGCCTGGTTGTCCTGGTAGAACCCCAGGTAGTCGAACACGAACGCGAACAGCTCCTTGAGGATGTTCCCGAAGCTCGCCGCGGTGTGGTCGGTCCAGTCGGGGTACACGCCCGCGAGCAGATTGTTGAGCCGCGCAACAATCGCGTCGAAGTCCTTGTCCGTGTAGTCGAGGTTTTCGGGGAGGATCGCCATCATGCACCGCTAGGAGAGGAAGACGGTCTGCCGGATGTCCGCAGCTCGCCGCCTCCCAAGAATCGCATAGAGCACGCCGATCCGCAGGATCTGCCCCGGTGGGGACCCCGGGGTCTGGTTCTCCTCGAAGTTCACGAGCGCGCCTTTGACGGTGATGCGCGGCTCCCAGATGCGAAGGGCGTCCACCACGTAGTACCGCGCGAGCTCCGAAGTCCCTTCCTCGGCGCCCATGTGGCGGAGTCGGTACAGGACGGACCCGAAGCTCGACTTCCACGGGTACTCGCCTCGGCTGGTGTCCGTGCGGCAGCGGACCGAGAGGATCTGCTCGACCGAGGCCCGGATCGCCGCCTCCCCACACCCATGCTCGAAGTCGCCCCGGCCATCTCGGCGGAACGGCGCGACCACCCCACACCCCTGGAGCTCCCCCACAATGTCCGCGTCCGGCCGGAGGACACGCGCCTCGAACGGGGCTTGCGTGGTCTCGGGCAGAGTCGCCGGTTGCTGGAGAAGCCATTCGAGGTCCTGGGGCATGTCACAGCTCGTTTAGGCTCGTGTCGAAGGCTGCGACCCGCAGCCGGGGAGCGGTGGGCCATCCACCGACTCGGCGAAGACGGTACCGGAATCCGTTGACCACCGCGACCCGGACCGAGTTCTGGAGGTACCGCGGAGCGAAACTCGTCCCGTCGTGGATCACCTCGTACGAGCCATCGTCGAACAGCGCGAACACCATCACCGAATGCAGGTCCCCATCCGCGTCCGTCACGGTGAACCCGAGCTCGGTGTCCGGGAGGATCCTCGCTGCCAGGTCAGGGGTCACCGCCGAGACGATCGGCGGGTTCGGGCTTGGACCGGCTCCGCTTCCGGGCACCCCGGGCGCGTTGGTGACCGTGTACGCCCGGGAAGCGGTCACCAGGTTTCCCGAGGGGTCCGAGGCGGTCACTCGCAAGGTGAAGTTCTCCCACCACCCACCACTCTGCCGCGCGGCCAGCTCCACGCCGCCGGCGATCGCCGTGTTTGTGGACGTGGAGAACTGACCCGCAAACGCGCCCCCGGAGTACACGACCTCGGCGTACCCGCTCGGGGTGAAGACCACCGAGGCTTCGATCAGGGCGAGGACCTCTTTGTCGTCCGTCACCCGGAAGACGACCGCATCATTTGCAAGAATCGCACCAGCCGGGGTGATGATTGAGATCACCGGCGCAACGGGGTCCGTCAGGTCCTCGGCCGCGGGGCCCAGCATGGCGACGAGCTCCCCAGGGAGTCCTCGGGCGGTGGAGGGCCCCCGCATCAGCGCGGACAAGTCGGCATTTAGCGCGGCCATTACGCAGTCTCCGGCGCCGTGGATCCGTCCCACGGGACGATGAAGCCCCCGAGGGTCCCCGAGAGCACGAGGAACTGGGGAGTCGCAGCGTTGGAGGGGTAGGTGTCCCCCACCGAACCGCCCACCGTCGACTGCACATGCCAGAGGTCCGTGGCCTGCCCCAGCCGCCCGCGCATCGCGTCGGACTCGGCGAACCACCAGATCGGCCACAACAGCGGCGCGCCGGTAGCCGGAAGCGAGTTCAAGGTCTGGTACCCGACCCCACCGTTCCACCCCCACGAGAGCGCGATCACCCCCCCACAGTCGACCTGACGGCGGTCCGACTCCATCCCCAAGACGAAAGACCCGCCCGATGTCCCCGTGAAGGCGTCGTCGTCTGCGTGAACCGACTCTAGGTTCGCCCCCAAGATCATGGCCACCACTGGACTCAGCCAGTTTCCGGGAGGGTTGGTCGGGACCTCGAATCGCCAGAACCCCATGAGGATATTGGAGAGGTAGATCAGGACGTTCCAGACCTCCCCGTCGTCGCTCGCCATCACGTGCCACTTCCAGTTACGGGCGGAACCGAGGGCCGAACCGGACCAGGACCCCGAGGTCGTCGAAGACCCATCGCGCAACATCGCCTCGTCCGACGCGGTTGGGCGCGCGGTAGCGCTTCCCCCGGTGAACCCCGTCACACTCAGGTAGGCGCAGAGCGAGGCTCCGTCCCCCGAGGACGTGTTTTGACAGGCGAGTAGGAGCTCAACCCCCAAAGCAGCATGAGCCAAGACGATCCAAGAGTGAGCCGCGCTCGCAGGGGAGGAGTCGGTCCCCAGCACCCACGCAAGGTCAGCGATGGTATTCCACCGGTCCACCCCGTCGAGACCCGCCGCGCTCGCGTTGGAGGAGCCGACCACCGTCCACGGGACCGTGAAGGTCGCCCCGTCGATCAGCGCGTTCTTGATCCCGAGGAGAAGCGACTTCCGGTCATTGGTCCCATCGATGATCCCCCCGACCTGCGTCGAATCACCGGCGATCGCGTTGTTGAGGTCGAACTCGTAGGTTTTGATCAGCGCGGGGAGGGCCATGGGGAGCTCCTATCGAACGAGGGGGACAGACCCGTCCCAGGGGAAGACGAGCACCCCAAACTGGACCAGGGCGTTGGAAGACGCGGGGTACCCCCGCCCAGTGTAGCCCGCGGTGGGGGCATACCAGAGGTCCGCGACGCGACCAAAGAATCCAGTCCACCCAGCGGTCTGGCAAGCCAACCCCACCTCGGACAACGTGAGCCGCCCATCGTAGGGGTTCGGCGTCGTGAGCAGCTCGGACGCGGAAAGGTTCCGCCACGCCGACGACGGCTGCGCGAGGTAGTAGTCCACCTTCGCCCCCGCGTTGCTCCGCCCCGCCGTGTGGGCCCCGTCATACGTGGTGGCGAGCGTGATCGAATCGGTGTCGTCGGTTCCACTTTGTTCGATCCGCGCAACCCAAGGGTGGGTGAGGACAAGCCCTGGGGTGTCCACGATTTCGTCGAACAGCCAAAACCCGATGGTCACCCCGTTGAAGATGGTGACAACGCGAGTCGCCTTCCCATCTGCCGAGTGCTGGATGTGGACCAGGTACGTTCGAGGGGTGTTGGTGTCGTCGCCAGAACCCCACCCCCCGCGCGTGGTCGCCGTCCCTGAGAGGATTTGGACCTCCGCGGCAGACGTGGGGCGCGCAGTGACCGACCCTCCCGTGAAAGGGGTCCCCACCGGGGCCACGAACGCCTGCGCCCCGGCGCCGTCGAAGTTGGCGGAGTTGTAGCAGTCGAACAGGAGCTGGATGCCCAGCTGGCTGTTTTGCAGGACGATCCATGAGCGCTGCCCCGAGAGAGAGCTACTCCACCGGAGGTCGGCGATGGTGCTCCACCGGTCTACCCCGTCCATCGCACCCGCAAGCAACGCGAACGACGAGGACCCAGCGACAGTCCAAGGATTCAGCGCGAACCCCGTGAGCGTGTTCTTCAAGTGGAGAAGAAGATTCTTCCGGTATTCGGTTCCGTCCGTGGTCCCCCCGGCTTGGGTTGTTTCGCCGGTAATGACCGTGTTGTTGGCGAACTGCCAGGTCCGCTCCAGTACAGGGTTGACGTTAGTCACAGGGTGCTCAGCAGTCGTCCGCGCTGACGCGGAGAGAGAAGGGGAGCTCGAACGAGAGGAGGCTCGCCAGGTAGTTGAGGAAGTCGATCAGGTCCCGCAGCAGCTGGATGAACCCATCGGTGAGTGTCGGAGATCCGATCTCGGGAATGCACGGGAGGTTCAACAGTTTCAAGAAGCTGTTGATGATCCCGATGATCCGGTTGATCGGGGCCGCCTGCTCCCCCTGGAAGATCAAGATGCGGTCCAGGTCTCCCGTCGCGCAGTCGAGGATCGGCCCCAGGATAATGTCCGTGTTCGCGGCGGCCGTCTGCGCGGCCAAGATTCGGAGCGCGTACTCTTGTTGCCGGAGCAGGTTGTTGATCAGCCCCCGGAGGTAGAGGGCCAGGTTTTGCAGGAACCCCGCCAAGAGGGCCGGAAGCGAGAGCTGCGGAATCAGTTTCAGGAGCGCGTTGATGCGCTGCGCCAGGTTGGGCAGGCACTCGACGATCTTCTCCGGGTCCAAGGTCGCCGTCGCCTTGACGCAATCAAAGATAGCGAGGATTGCATCAATGATGTTGAAAGTAGGTTGGAGAGGAGCGAGCGCCGTGTTGAGCTTGGCCATCACGTCTTGGGCAAGCTCCATACCCCCCACGGGGATCAGGCTCGGGATGGCCGCGCAGATCTCCCCGCCCCCGGGGAACGAGATGCACACCGCCCCGGGTTCCGCGGCAATCGCAAAGCAGAAGGTGTTGTAGTTCGCCAGCGGCATCAGATCGCCTTGTCGACCCCTTGGACCACCTTGCGGCCAGCAATCTGGATCACGTTGGCCTGGATGTCGATCAGCCCAAGGCTCCGCAGCGCGATGCCCCCGGGAGCGACGATCCCCAGGACCCCCTGCTCTCGGTCGAACTCCAGCATGAACCCGTGCCCCTCGAAGTCCTCGCCGAGCGACTTCGAGTTGAGGTAGAGCCGCCGCTTACCCTCGCGCTCGTCCGCGACGATTTGCCACTCCTCGGTCTCCATCAGGACCTTGACTTTGAGGCTAGCGTCGACCGCCTCGGTGGCCGTCTCGGCTTCCTCCTTGGCGGCCAGCACTGCGGACGGTTCTTCGCCGATCCCGTGGTGGCCGGGGAGGTAGCGGACCTTCTGTGGGTCGCCCCCGAGGAACCAGACGTAGACCTCGGCGCCGTCCTCGGGAGGGTAGTGCTGGCCCCGTTGCGCGCTCCCGCCCCCCAGGAGCCCCATGGGGTACGCCCACGCCCCGCCTTCCTCGGCGGTGAGCCCGGGGACGCACACGCGCACGCGCCCGCGCCCCTTGGGGTCCCGGTTGCTGGTCACGTACCCCTCGTGGACCCCGTAGTAGCGCGGGTCGAGTGCGTCGTCTGAGCTGGCCATTACTTCTTCCCTCGGTTGCCGGCGTCCACGTAGAAGGTCCGGGTCTCCCCGGTCTCGGGGTCCACGGTGGTGCGCGCGACCTTGTCCCGTGCGTCGGCCACGTCCTTGTCGTTGACCGTTCCGTTCGCCTTCGCATCCTCCTGGTTGGCGATGCGTTTCGCAAGCGAAAGCAGCGCGGTGGAGGCGGCGTAGACCTCGGTGAGCACGAGCTTCTCCGTCCCGGTCGCACGCTTCCCCTCGACTTGGACGACGCGGACCAGCGCGGTCGTGGTAGCGATCACCGCCTTCAACGCGGGGATCGAGAGGTCCTCCGCCTGCGCGACCGCGGCCGCCACCTTCTTCGCGGCGTCGATCACCGCGGGAGTCGTCGAAGCGGCGAGAGCTTGCGCGAGGGCTTGGGTAGCAGAGGCGAGAGCCGACGCGGCCGCGCTGGTCTCCCCGCCTTGGCCTTTCCCGCTGCCGCGCTTGGCCTGGTACCCGTCGGTGATCAACTTGAGGGACGTGAGGTAGCCCCCGGACCCGCTGAGTTCGTGTGCAGCGTCCTGCACGTAGTATTTGCCAGAGAGCCGGGTCCCGAATCCGCTGAGCTTGACCACCGCCTTCGCCAAGAGACTCGGGTCTCCCACGATGGTCATGGACATCTTCACCGCGCGCTGGGTCGCCTTGCGGAAGCGTCGCTTGGCGTCGGTCTCCGCTTCGCCCTGAGTCTGCTGGTTCCCCGCGACATCTTCCTCGTACGCGACCGGCTGATTCTCGCTGATCTTGCGCGTCGATGTCGTGGTCGCTCCCGTCTCGGGGTCCACTTCGAGGATGAACTCCTCCAGGGCCTTCACCTCTTGGAGCAGATCGCGGAGGTCGTCGGTCTCGTTGTCGGCGAGCCCGGTAATCGTTTCCTTGGTGTCGGGGTCGCGCGACTTGACCCGGACTCGGCCGGGCTTGCGGGTGATGTCGTTCTCGACGGACCACGAGATCACATCACCCTGGCCCGGGTCGGTGTAGTAGAGGATCTCGCGGAGGGGAGCTTGGGCCAGGTCGCGGGGGTGCGCGTGGAAGCCGTCAAAGTCCACGAAGAACTCGTAGCCCTCTTGCTCGCAGAGCTTCCGAATCATCTGCGCGTCGGTCAGGTTGTCCTGAGTGAGGATCTCGAACCGCTCGCTCGACTCGGCGATCTGGAGGTCCTCGGGCTGGTAGCCGTTCCGGGTCGCCAGCTCCCGGATCACGTCGGACCGGGTGACGTTCTCCCACGCCTGGCGGACCTTGATGCGGTCGAGCGTCACGTCCTTCGAGTGCGCCTCGATGGTGAGCTTGGTCGAGCCCTTGACCGAGCGGATCACCGCCTCGCGGAGTGGCGCGAGCTCCGAATCGTACCCGAAGGTGAACTGGATGATGTTTCCGTGAGCCCAGATCGGATCGTCGAAGTTCGAGAGGTCGAAGTTGTCCACCGTCAGGGTGAGCACATCGGCCTTGCGCTCCGCGTCCTTGAACGAGAGCGACTCGACCTTGGTCGAGAGGTTGACCGCCTGGCCCTTGGTCCCCGGCTTGCGCACGGCGACAAAGTAGACGGGCCCGCCACGGTCGCGCACGGCTAGCGCCTCCCCGGGGGAGTGAGCACGCGATCCCGAACCGTGCGGAGGCTCGGGACCACGAGTGTCTGGCCCTCCATCAGCGCGATGGTCGGATCGTGGATCGGCCGCGGCTGGAAGTCTGCGATGATCCACCACAGGGAATCCGAGTAGAACCCGGTCTCGGGGCGGTCCAGCGCGGCGTAGAACCGCGCAGCGATGTCGGTGAGTCGATCACCGGACTGCACTTGATAGAGCGTGTTGTCCGGCAGATCGACAAACCGGAACTTGGTTCGGTCCGTCAGGTAGTTCTTGATCGGGTCGCCCCCCGCGACTTGCTGGACGTAGCTATGGCGACTGTACAAACGAGGGGGCATCGGTCACTGGCCTCCCGGGGCTTCGCCCGTGCGGAGCACGCCGAAGGAGCGAGCGTCCTCGCTGGTCCAACGCACATCCCGCATTTCTTCAAACTGGCAGTCCGCGGTGAACTGCACCACTTCGCCGAACTGGTTGAATCGCTGGTTGTTGATGTTGAGCTGGATGATTTTGGTCGTCAACGAGAGGACGTTGGGCCACACAATCAGCGCTCGGGGAGGTTGTCCGCTGACGATGCTGTCCGCGTTGGCGCGGGGGTAGCAGAGCGCGTAGAGGAACTTCTTGACCTCGTCCCCGCCGGCCTTCTGCGCAGGGTCCCGCCCGAGGAAGAAGAACTTCATGGGGACCTGGAGGTTCCCCGTGTTGGTGTACTGGAGCGGCTGATGCGACAAACCGAGGACCGAGGGCCGCTGGTAGTTCACCTGCAAGTTCTCCTGGAACTGCGTCGGGTTGAACTGCATCACGAACCCCTCGTTGGTGACGAGGTTGAAGATGCGCACGCGCGGGGGTCGTTCGCCGGTGTCCACCATGGCTCAATCCTCCGCCGAAGCGTCCCCTCCGAAGCTGAGCGCGGAGGCCTTCTTCTGGCCCTTCAAGGTGGCTTGGCCCAACGCCTCCCCGTCCACGACCAGCTGGACCACCTGCGTGGTCTCGGTGGTCTTGCTGTTGGCCTCGGAGAGCACGGCCCGGAGTGCCGCAGCCTGACCATCCGCCGCAGCCGCGCGGGAGCTCGCTTCCTTCTCGGCCGCGCCGGCGATGTTGTTCTGGTAGGGCACCGTGGGGACGTTCGCGTACGCGAACTGTTGACCCATCTGTTGCTCGAAGTCCGCATCCAGCTGGCCCATGGTGGCCGCGGTGTCGCGGCTCCGACGGGCGCTGATGAAGTCGTCGAGGAACTCCGGGCGGACGGACTCGGGGAGCTGCGCGGCTACGTCGGCGAGCAGGTCGAGCAGGTTGTTGATCTGCTCCGCGACCGCGTTGAACACGCTCATGAAGTAGTCCGCGTACCCCCCGAAGATGCTCTCCAGGCCCTCCCCGAAGGCCTTGAAGGCCCCCTTGATGTCGCCATTCAGGAGCTTCCCGAACCCCTCGAAGAACAGAATGAGCCCGGCGAACACCGACTTGACCAGGCGCACCGCCCCGACCACGACCTCCACCCAGAACTGGATGATGCGGACGATCGCCGTGAACACGGCGAGCATGGGCCCGAGCACGGTAGTGGTGATGAACCCGATCACCTTGCCGAGGCCCTCGAAGAATCCTGTCGAGGTCCCGACCTGGGCATCCATGATCCCCAGCTCCTGCATCAGTGTGGAAATGGCTTCCCCGATGTCCGCAAAGGCCTCGCGGATCTGCGTGAAGAACGGCGAGAGTAGGACGAACCCCGCGCGGACCCCCTTCACCCAGCCGGCCCACATCGAGAGGTAAGCGGAGAGCAGGTTGATCACGATCGTGAGCACGCGCGCCACGATGCGACCGATCGTGGTTCCGATCTTCATGAACCGCTCGGAGGGTCCCATCGCGTTGTCGGCGTCGGAGCCCACGATTCGGAAGGCCTCGGCGACCTTGTTGACCGCCTGGCCGAAGGACTGGAACACGGGGAAGGCTTCCTCGACAAACCCCATGAACCCCGCTTTCAGGCCCTCGATGAACCGCTGGACCCGGTGCCCCCACTTGATCAAGACCGTGAGGAACATCAGCACTGGGGCGTTCTCCGGGCGCGAGAGCTTCTTCGCTACGTCCCCCGAGAAGAACCCGTCCTCCATGAACTGGAACAGCCCCTCGAAGAACAGCTGGACCCGCTCGATGATCGGCCTGAGTCGCGTCGCCAGGCCCCCGAGGTTCTTCTGGAAGGCGGCGTAGAGCGTCCCCATCACCGCCCCGATGCCGGCAAGGGCTGCTCCGATGCCGGCGATCGCGGGGGCGGCGGTGACCAGTGCGGAGACGAACGAGGCGATCGCCGGCCCCGCAACGGCGACTGTTCCCGCGACGACGAGAATCACACCCCCCAGGGCCAAGAGTGCGGAGCCAACGACCAGCGCGACGCCGACCATCTTCTGCATCTGCGGCGGGAGCTTCTGGAAAAGCTCGATCACCTGGTTGACCGCAATCCGAATCCCATTCACCACGGGCTCCAAAGCCTCGGCGAGCGGCTGCCCGAGCGTGACGGCCAGCGTCTCCACGGTTCCCTTCAACAACACGAGCTGCCCTGGGAGGGTATCGAGCAAGGCTTCCCGGAACTTCGCGGCCGTACCCTCGGCGCCCGCCATCGAGTCCCGCAGGAACTGCATGGCTTCGGCGCCCTTGATGATCTCCCCGTTGGCGTTGCGGATGCCCGTCGTGAGCTGCGAGGAGACGGCTTGGTACGCTGTGACGCCGAACCGCGAGTAGAGCTCGGTCGCAATCGCCACCCGCTCCGCGTCGTTCGTGTACTTCGACAACGCGTCGGTGGTGTCCATCACCACGTCCATGAAGGGGCGGAACTTGCCCTGCGCATCCGTCACCGACACGCCAACCGCTTTGAACTTGTCCGCGTTCTTGGCCATCATCGTGAGCGCAGAGCTCACGGCGTTCGCTGCTACGGATGCGTCAACACCGGTGTTTTTGACAAGCCCGATGCTCGGGAGCATCTCGTCGATCGACTGCTTGGTCAGGCCAGCGCCACGGGAAACCGTGCCCAAGGCGTTCTCCAGGTCGTTGGCCTGGAGCGCCGTGACGTTGGAGATCTTCAAGAGCTTGTCCGCGACCACACCCGCCTGGTCCGCCTCCAGGCTGAAAACCCGGAGTGCGGAAGCGGTGGTGGACGACGCCTGCGCGATGCCGATCTGGCCGCCCGCCGCGAGGTCGAGCGCGCCGCGGAAAGCCTGCATCGACTCGGCCGCATTCAGGCCCCGCACCCCGAGCTCCGCCAAGCCCTCGGCGGATTCTTTGGGGGAGAACTGGGTGTCGAGCCCCGCCTGGATTGCCGCCGCCGAGAGGTCTTCCAGGTCCTTGGCGGAGGCCCCAGTGATGGCGCCCACCTTGGCGATCACCTGCTCGAACTCGCCCGCGGCTTTGGCCGACTGGAACGCTACCGCGAGCCCACCCACGCCCGCGGCCATAGTGGCGGTCCCCACCATCATGGCTCCTTGCGCGGCCTGGGTGTTCTTCTGCGTCTTCTCGGTCGCGCGATCGAGCTTCCGGTAGTTCTTGTCGACCTTGTTCATCACCGGGGAGGCGCGATCCTCCGCGGTGAACAAGAACCCAAGACCGAACTGGTTGCGCGCCATCGTAGCTACTTCCGGGAGAGGGCCCGCGACTCGTCTTCCCAGCGCTCCCCGAGCCAACGATACCACCAGAGCAAGTCAAGCCACTCCAGTGACCTAATGTCGGACAGTGTCAGGTTGGTCCCCGAGCCCGGGTACCGCTTGTAGGTCAGCGTCGCCGCGAGGTTGAGGTAGGCTTCCCGGTCGGGGAGGTTGAGGAGCGTCAGGATCCCCGGCTCGGCCGTCGGACCTTCCGCCCTTCGGTAGAACGCCGCCGTTGCGGCGTCCAGAACTCGCCCTCCAAAGGGAGCGAGATGTCCTCCATGTGCCCGCAGTGGGGGCACTGGATCTCGATCGAAGTCTCGACCCCGCCGTCGACGAGGTCCATCTCGTCGATCAGCGCCATCGCGTCGGGGACATCCAGGCCCTTCGCCCACACGCGGATCTCCGCCTTGTGGTCGAGGAGCTTCCCCTCGGGGGTGAGGACCGAGACCACCCGCTGCGCGAGCGCGGTCGTGGCTTGCTGAGTCGGTGAGAGCTGGACGGCGGACACGGTCGTGTCCTCGTCCTCGCCGACCTGGAGCTTGAAGGTGACCTCGTGGTTGAGGATCTCCGCGGTGAAGCGATTCTCCGCGCGGAAGCACTCGATCGACGGATCCGGGAGCTCGTAGACGGGGAGGTCCTTGTTGATGTCCAGGCCCCAGTCGTAGCGCTTCCGACACGACGGGTCCGAGCACTGGACCCGGAAGTCGTACTGCGGGCCATGCGTGGCGCAGCGGATCTGGAGAAGCGCGTAGAACCGGTCGCACATCAGGACCTTGTCCATGTGGAGCTTCTCGGCCGAGAGCCGACCCTCGTACGCGGGTCCGAGCTCCAAGGTCTCGACCCAGCAGTTGGTGAGCACCGTGCGGCTCACGCGACGACGCTGGACCTCTTGGCGGTTGGCGAACACGTCCAGCTCCTCGCCGCGGAGACCGCGAACGACTCCCTTCAAGCCGGACGGACAGTGGATTTCGATCTGGGGCATGGTCTCGTCTTCTCGTCTTCTCGGCTGGACGAAAAGACCCCGGAAGCCGTAGGGCCCCGGGGTCCGACTCTCCTAGCTCCAGCTCCACGCCAGGAGAGCCCGCGGCACTAGGCCGCGAGGTTGGCGAGCCGCTTGAAGCCGGTGAACGCGAGGGTGACCATCTCCATGGTCTTCTCGCTGGCTCCACCGTCCCACTCGCCGCCCACGAACTTTTTGGGCCAGGCCTCGGTCAAGCGCCAGCGCTTCAACACGGTGCCATCACGATCCCGGACCACGATGTCGAGGCTCCGCTTGAACTCGGGGTTCACACGCCCTGTGTTCAACGCGTAGTCCGCGACGCTCTCGAACCACTCGTAGAGGTCGGAATCGTCCGCGACGGCCCCGCGCTCCAGGGTCACGTCAGCGAAGTTGAGCAGCCCCGGGTCCTTGACCGTGGGGACCAAGTCGCCCCCCTCGCGGTACTCGACCGTGTCGAACTCGGCGCTCAGCTCGGAGCACTTGTTGAACCCGGCGTGGGCGATCCCATCGATCTCGATGGTGAACTTGAACTTGTCCTCGAACGTGCGAGGCGCTCCTGCGATCGGCATGGGTCAGGGGTTCCTTTCGGGGTCGGGCGGGGTCAGGGGCGAGGGTTAGGCCTGGGCCAGCTCTTGTTCGAGCGCCCGGGTGTCCTGGACGAACTCCAGGATCACCCAGTCGACCGTCTTCTTGGTGGCCAGCCCGACGCGGATGCGGATCTGGTTGGAGAACACCACGGCGTCCGTGTTGAGGCCCGTGCCCACGTCGATGAAGAAGGCGGTCGCGGGGTTCTTGGTTCGGAACGCGTTCAACTTCATCTGCGCGATCAGGAACCGCTCGATCGTGCGGAAGACCTCGGACCGGAGCTCCCCGTCATGCGAGCGGTGGCGGGCGAACTGGATCCCCCGCTTGATCGACTGCTCGATGAAGATCACCCCGCGCTGCTCCGCGAGCCCCGGGAAGTTGCCGTCCGACTTCAAGGTCCGGGTCCCGTCGACGGCGAGCGCCCCGAAGGTGTTGGAGATCGGGTTGATCAGCTTCGGGTAGACCAGGTCGCGGACGTTCTCCTTCAAGACCTGGTGCCGCTCCGCGCCGTCGGGGTCGTCTTCGAGACCGACCACACTGCGGAGGTAGCCGAGCTCGCCCGCGGGCGCGTCGTAGACCCCACCGGGCCGGGCCGAGTCCACCCGAGCCATGAGCCCACAGATGTGGCCGGAGTTGGGAACGGTGATGTGGTCCGCGGACCCGAACACCGCCTTGTTCGGGTTGAGGATCTTGACCCGCGGCCAGAACACCCCGATGTGCTCGGAGTTGTCGATCAGTCCGGCCGTCACCTCGATGTACTGGATGATCGCCGCGGCATTCAGCGCAGCCGGCGGGTCCAAGACGGCGAACAGCGACCGGCCCCGCGTGACTTCCGCGTATTGGGTCATCGCGTTGGCGACCGCAGCCGTGGCCCGACTGGGGCAGGCGAGCAGCGTCCCGTCACTGACCACGTCGAACGCGCGGAGACCCGTGTCGCTGGCGGACGAGCCGATGAAGTCGGAGTCGGCGATCCCGCTCAGCCCATCGTCGCCGCCGGCGAGCGCGTAGTCCCCATCCTCCGGGCGGCCGGTCGTCAGCGCCGTCGCGGTGATGCGCTCGGAGCCGACCCCGGGCTGTCCCAGGACGTTCTCGACGAAGTTGGGGTCCGCCTCGACCATCGAAAGGTTGGAGAAGGTCTCGACCACGAACCCGTTCTCCAGCACGTCGAGGTTGAAGCGGGCCGCCTCCCCCGAAGTGGAGGCCTTGACGCGCGCGACCACGTTGTTGGCGTAGGACCCGAGGTACTTCGCGGTGAAGGTGAGGGTGGGGGTCGCGCTTCCGGCGGTCCCGTTCTCCGGGCCGCTGGGGAGGGCGAGCGCGGTCTGGACCCCAGTGCTGGAGGTGACTTCCAGCTCGGACGCCACCCCGGTGGTGTCGGACGTGAAGACGGGGATTCCCGAGCCCACCGCGGTCTCGGTTACGGTGAGTCCCGAGATCGCCGCCTCGACCACCGACTTGACCTCGGCGTAGGTCACCGCTGCGATGTTCCCGACGTTGCCCGAGCCGACCGCAGCAGCGGGGAAGTCGAAGGCCGCAGCCGCGGTGCCGCCGGTGACATCCACCTCGGCGGTGCTGCCCCGGCGGTCGGAGGTGATGCGCATCGCCCCGGACGAGATCGAAACGGAGCAGTCAGTGAGCTGCGCGTTCATCACGGCCAGGACCTCTGCCGCCGTAGCCGCAGTGATGTCCCCGAAGTCGGCGGTGTTGAACGTGACGGTCTGGACCGCCCCGTTGTTGATCTGGACCAGCAGGGTCTGCCCGTCGACCAGGGCGAACGGGGTGGTCTCGACCGAGGTCAGGACCGCCGCGGTCGCGGTGAAGGTCGCGGTAACGGGCCCGCCGTTGTCCACATCGATGGCGATGCTATCCGACGGCGAAAGTAGGTATGGGGCCGCGTTTGCGGCCACGAGCTGCGCACTCGTGGCGGCGTCCGTGTCCGCGGTGATGTCCGCTTCCGCGGCCGTCAGCGTCGACGCGTCGGTGATGTCGGTGTAGTGGGCGGTCCTCACGAACCAGAGGAACTGGCCGCCTTCCTCGAAGAAGGCTTGGACCGCCGCCCACGTCTCCAGTGTGTCGGGGGTCGCCGGCCCGTGGACGTTGCGCCACGACTCGAAGTCCGTGTACTGGCGCGCGACTCCGAGGGGCCCGCGTCCTGCGAGGCCGATCATGAGTAGGACCGCCGTCGGGAGCGAGCGGATCGACCGGATGCGGGGAGTACCCCGGGTGATGATGGTCTTGGACGCGAGGAGTTCGTTTCCCATGGGTCAGCTTCCTTCCAGATCAGCGGCGGGGCTTCTTGCCAGCCTTCTTGTCCGAGGCCTCGATGGCCGCGGGGGGCAGGTAGTTGGCGACCACGACGAGGTCAGGACGCCGGCCCCCTCGCTTCGCGGTCAAGGCCTTGACCTGGGGGATGGTCAGCACGGACTCGGGGAGCGCTGTCGCGGTCTCTCCGGGGGCGATGGTCACCGAAGGGGGGCACGTCCGCGCTTCTTGCTTGGTCCGCTTCTCCCCCGAGACGGGGTCCAGCTCGACCGTCGACCGATGGATCACCATCCCCTGGAGACCCGGGTTCGCTCCATGCTCGCGCGCGGAGAGCTGGAGAGTGACCGGGAGGCGGGAGACGTTCTTGATGTCGACCAATCGCATGGGGACTACCTCGGCGGAGGGGAGCGGCGGCCGTAGGGCGACGCCGGCAGAGTATCGCCCGACTGCTCCGCGCGTTGCAACTGTACACCATCTTCGCCGACCACCGCTCCCACGCAGGCCGCTTTGTCGCCAACGACACCCGGGATCCCGAGTCGAGGTAGACCCTCGACCACGACCTGACCCCGGAAGACCTTCAAGTTGGAGTTGAGCTCGGTCCCCCGCTGCTTCTCAGCGCGGAACTGGCCCCCATCCGCGAACCCGAACTCCAGCCGGAGAAGCGCATTCGGCTCAGCTGGACGGGGGGCGAACTCCAGCGCGGTGTTTCGGTCAACGAACTCCTGCATCAGCGCGAGAAGATTCAGGAACTCCGCGTCGTTGTCGCTGTACCCCACGATGTCGAACTGGACATCATCGTATTGGTATCGCTTTTGTTGCAACACTTCCCCAGGGTTTCCCCCGGGGAGGTCAACTGTTACGGGATACCCGCCCTCGGCGAAGAACCGATTTTCGGTGAGGTCCGGCCCGAGAACAGCGATCGCCGGGAGCCGAGCCCGGTCGATCTGCGGGGTGGTCGGGTCCAAGTCATAGTCCGTGTCTGTCTCATGCGAGACATTAGGAGTGACTTCCGACTTCAAGAGACGCAAAAGATAGCGGACCAGCTCCGAGAGCGGAGAGGGGTTCGCCCCTGAGATGTCGGGGCGGTGGTACTCGTAGCCGTCGACGAGGGTCACGGTCTCCCCCGCCACCAGTGCCCCGGCCGTGTCGAGGTTGCGGAGGACCACGTCCACCTCCAGATCCGCCAGCGGGCGGCCCTGCCCATCGACCAGGGTCCCCTTGGGGACCACGGCGAAGCAGCGGGTGGAGCTCACGACCATGACGCGTGGGCTCGCGCGGGGACCGAAGTACACCTCGACCGTCGGCGAGGCCGGAGGGACGGGACCCGTGGCTGGGGGGGCACTCGGGAGGGCGAACCCCGTCCCCACGATCGTCACGAGGTTGCCGCCCATGGACGGGCCAATCGCAGGAGTGATCGACGCAATAGTTGGGATCGCCATGCGCTACTTGACCTCGACCAAGTTCCCGAACTGGGTGCGCAGCTTCATGCTGATCCGGTTCTTGACCCGCCGCTCGGTCGCCGAGTCCTGGAAGTGGGCGTCCTTGGTCGACTGCAAGAAGGACCGCTGGGGGATCTTGATCACCAGGGTCCCGCCCGGCCGGAAGGCTCCCGTTCCCCCGCCCTTCTTGCCTCCGAGCTTGTTCAGAGAGGCCATCACGAACCGGTGCATTTTCGGGGTGATCTTCATCACAATCACCCGGCCTTCCTCGTGGACCTGGCCGATCGACACCATCGACTTCCCGTCTTTGGTCCGCACGTTGCTCGGGACGCCCGCGAGGAAGACCCGGGGGGCGACCTTCTTCACGGTGATCGCCCCCATCAGGTCCCCCGAGTTGATCAGCGGCTTAGAGCTCCCCTTCCGGCCGATCGTCAGCGGAGAGTTCGGGGCCCACTTCGCGCCGTTGGACTTGCCGCTGGTCTTGAAGCAGGTCTTGACCTTGCGGACGAAATACTGGGCCTCCTGCTCCACAGCCTCCATCAGCGCGACTCGGTACGCGCGATCGACCTGGGGCAGAAGCCTCCGCGCCTTCTGCCAATCGCCGATCTTCTTGCCCGCCATGGGGCGAGTGTATCAGGCTTCCGACCCCGACCGAGCCCGCCGGCGGAACGAGACCAGGAGCAGGTTCTGTGCGCGGCCGCTCAACCCCAAGCTGCGCGGGACCGCCTCGGTCACGACCAGGTCCAGGCTGGAGTCGCCCACCGGCATCCCGTCTGCGTCGAAGATGCGGCCCAGCTTGTCCCCCTTCTGGATCAGCGCTCGACCGGTCGTCGCGTCGACCAGCCCATGGTCCTCCAAGTCGCGGAAGTGGAACACCAGCTTGACCTCCGCGGTGGGATCGTCCCCGGTGGCCTTCATCGTCAGGGCGTCGAACGGATCGCCCTCCGTCTCCACCTGGCAGTCGAGCTCAACCGCGGGGTGGTAGACCCGGGACGTGGTCCCGTCGGCGGCCTTCAACGGCTCGCGGAAGTCGTGGTCGTAGCCCACCGCGCCGGGCCCGTTCTCCGCGGTCGCCGCGGTGTCAAGACGCAGGACCTCCGCGGTGAAGATCCAGATCAGCCGCCCGCGGTACCCCATCAGACTGCCGCCATGGGCATAGGGCCGATGTACATCGAGAGGATCCGGTCGATCTCCGGGTCCCCGGTGATCCAGCCCGCCGAGAGGGCGCCGGCGTTCTGGTACCCGAACTGGACGGACTGGTCTCGGGTCCGCTCCCCCGTGACCACGCCGCCCTGGGTACCTCGGCGGCCGGCCTTGAAGTCGCTCCACAGCGGCCGGATGTCCCGCATGGCCAGCATCATGACGACGCGGCTGAGCTGCGCGGGAGTGCGGCCGAGTGGGCTCCCGTCGGGGTCGGTATACCCCCAGTACCCGGCGACCTGGATGTTGAGCTGCGCGGGCGTGAACCGGCGGGAGAGCGCGGGGAAGCGGGGGGTGTTGGCGAGCGCGTCCTCGATCCGAAGGATGGCGAGTTTGGGGGACTCGCGGTCGTCGGGCTCCATCAATCCGCGCATGTGGCGGTTGTAGACCCGGACGTTCTCGCGGCCGAGGAAGCGGGCGATCGGCCGGAAGTCGGAGTAGGTGACCTCCAGGTCCTCGACCCCGATCACCGGAATGTTGAACTGGAGCTGGATCCCCCGCCCCGAGCCATCGTGCTGAGTCACCAGGTAGCGGGGCTCGAAGAACCGCCGGCAGACCTGCTCCACGAACCTCGACTGGCGCTCGATCGCTTCGGAGATCTGGGCGTCCGAGAACGCCACCGGGACACCCTCGGCGCGCAGCTGGGACACGAGGGCGTAGCCGTCGGGGATAGGCTCACCGACGGCGAGGACGGGGACGGTGGTGACCGACTCGACCCAGGGGTCCGCCGTCTCCCGCTTGGCCCGCCAATGGACCGTCCAGCTCCCGAGCGCCCCCAAAGCGGGGATCGTGATCGTCGGCGCGTAGGTGCCCACGCGCACGCGGGAAGCGACGAGATCCAGCGCTGTCCAGGGGACCGACTCCGCCCCGAGCGCGTCGACGACTCGGTACTCCAGCGCTTCCACATCGACCACAAACCCCGGGTCCGCCTGGTCGAACCGGGCCTCCACGTGGACGTAGACCACGACCGGATTGCTCGGGGACGACACGGCGCCGCGGTTGAGCGCTAGCATGGGGCCACGATAGCAAAAGAAGCGGCCCCGGTCGCCCGGAGCCGCTCTACACCAACAGGCCCCCGAGGGTTGGGGGAGACGAGAATCCTGCGCGGTGCAGGCCCAGTCTACTTGGTCTGCGAGCGTCGGCGCGAGGCCTTCTTCTTGGCCTCGACCGCCTTGGAGCTCGCGGGCTCCTCGGGCTCGTCCTTCTCGGGGTCGAACTCGGCGTCGAAGTCCTCGTCCTCGTCGCGCTTGCGGCGGGGTTTGAGGATCGCCTCCAGGTCGTCGTCCGTCCCCTCGTCGGAGTGGTTCCGGGCCTCGGCGATCTCGCGGGCCCGGGCGAACTCGCGGCCCCGCACGTCGGGGGCTCGGGAAGCGGGAAGCGCCTGCCCGGCCATGGGGGCGAGCTCGTCCAACTTCTCGGCTTCCTCGATCTCGACCACGTCGAAGATCTCGGACCCGGTGTCGGGGTGCTGGAGCTTCGCCAGCTCCTCGCCCACGACGCGATCGACCTTGTACCAACCCACGTCGATGTCGAAGCGCTTCCCCATGTAGGTGTAGCGGCGACAGACCTGGCCCTTGCGCGGCTCGTACTCCTTGATTCGGGCCGCAACCTTCTTGTTTTGGTTCATCTCTTGCATCTCCATGCCCGCGGTTCTCTCCGCGGATTGTGTGAGTTTCAGGAACGAAAATGGGGGCTGACCCCTCGGTCAGCCCCCACTGTATCAGCGTGGGACAGTTCGGTCTAGGCGCTAGGCCGCGACCAGCCCGGACCCAGTGCCGATCGCCACCCACCCGGTCGCTCCGGGGACCTTCATCACCTTGCACCATTCGCCGTTGGAGTTGAGGGTGATGTCCCCCGCGACCCCGTTGATCGTGTCGGCTCCCGCCGCGACCACGATCAGGGTGTTGGAGGTGTTGGCGTCGATGTCGATGAACGTGTGGGTCCAGCCGTCGGGCGCGTCCGCGAACACCGGGAGGGTGTAGGTCCGAGCTGCCCCCGCGTTGACGGTCACGCCGCGGCTCGCCGCCTTGACGGCCGCAGCCGTCGCGGCCGAGAGGTCCACGCTCGCGGACAACGAGGCGTAGGCCTCGGCGTCTTGGGCCGCCGCGTTGAGCAGGGAGGCCAGCGGAGCGCCACCCTCCGACTCGTCGATGGGGGTGATCCGGCGAGCCGCCTCGAAGTAGTTGGGGTCGATGGGTAGATTGGACATCGTCGGGTCCTTGAAGCCCGCCCGGGTCGCAACCCGGGCAGACGGTCAGGCTACTGCGAGAAGACCACCACGTGGCAGCGAGCGCCCGAGAGGTCCCCCGCCGAGACCGCGGCACCGTTGGCGATGGCGTACATCTCCAGGGTGTCGGCGGTGGAGTCGTAGTGGAGGACGTGCGAGATCGCCCCGGAGGTGATCGCATAGCCGTGGATGCCGGTGATGGTCACCTGGTCCCCGACCAGCTCGCGGATGAAGGCCTGGAAGTCCGCCGACCCAGCCGCGGGGTACGCCGCGTCGCCGTTGAACTCGACCTTGTGGATGATGTTCGCGCGCTGGGTGGTCTCGCCCTGCTCCGCGATGATGGTGGCCCCGGTGGTGGTGAGTGCCATGGTGGTTTCTCAGTCCTTTCGCTCGTAGCGGAGTGGGAGGTGGTCGTGGGAGCCGCGGATTAGGCGACCTTGATGTTGGTCGCCTTCACGACCGCGGGCTCGTGCGCGAACTTCACGTCCCAGCGGACGGTCATGACCATGATGATCTCGCCGGCGGAGATGTCCTTGTCCGTCTCCAGCCGGAGCTGACGCTGGACGCCGAAGGTGATGTTCTTGGGGTCGAGGAACAGGGCGACGGTCTCGTCGTTGCCGCTCCCGAGCGTCTCCGGCCACAAGGGGACCGGCTCGACCGGGGTGCCGGTGTAGTGGACGGTCGCGGTGGAGGCCGCGAAGGCCCCGAGCGCTTGGTCGCCGGAGCTGGTCTGGCGGTTGGCGATCGAGTCGCGGTAGTCGATCTCGGCGTCGACCGAGGTCAGGTAGACCATGTCCGCGCGGTTCACGAGGAACTCGCTCGGCATCGCCTTCTGCATGTCGCGGAGGGTCGCCTTGTTGAGCGAGGTCCCGCCGGCGTTGACGAGGTTCGAGGTCGCCTGCTTGATGATCCCGTCGAACTTGTTGAGGTCGGGATCAGCGCTCGCGGTGTCGGAGAGGATCGAGATCTCCTCCATGTCGCGGGCGACGGCGCCGGACATCAGCTGCATGACCGTGTTGGCCAGCTGGTCCCGCTCGATCGAGTCTTCGAGGACCTCGGTCCCCAGACGGATCTCCGCCTTGTAGAGACTCGTGTCGAGCTCGACCTGCGAGAGGTCGGGCTTGCTGCGGAGCGCGGTGGGCAGCGCCTTCTGGCTCTGCGCCGCGTGGAGGATGCGGCTCCCGAAGCGGATCTTGTTGACCTCCGCCTTGGGGGACTTCATCGGCTGGACCGTGCTCATCCCCATCAGGGGCGCACGCTTGATCAGGATCCGCACGAACCGTGCCGCCTGCTCGGGGACCAGGAGGCCGCCGTCGAGCAACAGGTCTTGCAGCGACAGGTCCGCCTTCTCCAGTAGGGTCTTGTTGTCGGTGAGACCGTGGGACATCAGATTCGTTCCTCTTGTAGTTTCCTGGGGGTGGGGTGGGGTGCAGGTCGGGCCCTACACAAAGCGGTCGGCGGGGTCGATCTCCGGCGAGTTCATGTCGTACTTCCAGGGATCGCCAGCCTTGGTGGTCGTGGTCGTGGGCGTCTCGCCCTCGCCCTGGGAAGTCGGGGCCGGGATCGGAGCCCGCTCGGACTTCACGACCTCGGTGAGCTTGGACAAGGCCTTGTGGATCGAGTCCACCTTGGTCTTGATGGTGGCGAGCTCCGCCTTCTGGGCATCGGTGACGGCTCCCGCCTCCGCCTCGGCGAGCGCGGAAGTCAGGTCCGCTTCGAGACCGTCGAGGACCTTGCGGTGAGGGTCGTCGCCCTTCTTGGCCCCGCCCTTCTCCTCGTCCTTGCCCTTGGGCTTGCCTCCGCCCGCGTAGGCGGAGAGCTTGGAGATCGACGACCCGAGAGCCTTGCCGAACTCCTCGGCGTCCTCCATGTCGTCGATCCCGTCGAGGAGTCGCTGGAGCTGCGCAACCGCCGAAGCCATTGCGGCCTTGGCCTTCTTCTTGGCCCCGGCCGAGAACGCGGAGCTCTTGGTCAGGTTGCCATCTTCGTCCAGGTCCAGTTCTTCACCCTTGGGCATCTGATTCTCCGACTTCACCAACAGGAATGGGCGCTTGTTTGCGGGCCGATCCACCAACGACACCTCAAAGACCGTGAGATCTGTGAGGCGGTGGGTAGCTCCCTCGGAGCCTTTGGTCGGAGTCTCCCCGGACATGCTTCGGCAGTCTCTCGCGGACGCGATCAAGAAGCAAGCGGTTCGCGGACAGCTTCCCCACCGAAGCTGAATCCGGTGAGGGAACCCGACTTCACCGCGGTCCAAATCTGGTCGTCCTCAGCTCGAACACCGAGCAGCCAGGAACCGCGCTTGACGGTCTCGCCCGAAATCTCGAAGTCCGCGGGCGCAATGAAGGATTCGAGGATTCGCATCCGGCCGGCGACGAACGTCTTGTGTTGCACCCCCAGCGTCCCGAACTCGGCCATGAACCGGTGCGCGGCCTGGCGGATCTCCTCGGCGGATTGGGTGTCTCCCTGGGTGTCCACCTCGTCGGGCTCTGCCACGACGCCGTACACGAACCGCTCCTCGTCCTGACTCGGGTCGGCTTTGTGGAGGTAGCGCGCCCGCGTGGAAGTCAGCAACCCGTCCACCCAAGTGGAGGTCGCCTTCTTGCGCTTGACGCGGACCTTGGCCTTCTCGGCGTTGACCAGGGCCTTCATCTCGGACATCCCGAGTGGTCCAACCACGCCGCGCTGGATTTGAGCCACCACTGCGTCGAGCGAATCCCCCAGGTCGCGCGTAGCCCATGCTTCGCGGGCTTGAACCCAGGCCTTGACCGTCGACGCGGTGTCGCCCCGGAGCGCACGCTTCCAGAGCGCGAACTCCTCGGCCCCACCGGCGTCGCCCAAGCTCCAGATCTCCGGGTAGCCCTCGCGGAGCTCCTCGGCGAAGGCGCGATCGAACGAGGGGACCTGCGAGTGGCGAAGCGCGATCGGCTGGTCTGCGCCCGCGATGGGGAAGTTCGTGACTTTTGCCACGACGGGAACTGCGAACTTGGCGCTGATTTTCAGGGGGGTGCAGACCAGCACGCCCGACGCCGCCGGGTCGCGGAGCTTGTACAAGGTCCCCCGCGAGGCCAGGGTCACCCGCGCCTCGGCGACATCGTCGACCACCGCAACCCACGAGGTCGCTTGGTCGATCAGCTCTGCCAGCTGGACAAGCTCGATCTCCGGGGGCGGGTCGAAGATCGCGGTGGCCCCCGCCAGCTTGGCCTCGGCGATCGCGGTCGCGGGGTCCTCGTGGGCGAAGACGTTCGCGGCCAGGTCGATCGGGGTCGCGGCCAGGAGTTCGCGGCTCCAGTGGGGGCGGTCGTCGGCGGGGAGGACGTGAGCGAAGTAGCGCTTCTCGACCTCGACCTTCCGGTAGGCCTTGCCCACAAGCCGGATCTCGCTGCTCCCCCCGAAGTAGTCGGTCTCGACCAGCCAATCGCGGGCGAGCTTGGCCTGGGGACCCTCCATGGTCCACCACCGCACCTCGGGGGGGATGTCCTGCTCCAGCGACTTGGGCAGGCATGACCGCCCCACCACTTCGACATCCGTCGAGCGGAGGATCTGCGGCCGGCAATCCTTCGAGAGCGACGCGGTCCAAAGCCCGTCGCGCTGGACCAACAACAGGGTCCCGGGAAGCTCGGGGAGCTGGAGGAAGAACTCCTGTTGGTCCGTCTCCAGGAGCCCGTACTCGATCTGCCCCTTTCCGAGGTCAGCGGCGTCCGTGGGGTCCCACCCCTCGGCGGAGACCAGCTCTCCTCGAACACCGATGATCCCCGCGGGGTCGTCGGTGTGGAGGCGCAGGAGATAGCCGTCGAAGACGATGCCGATCATCCCCTCGGACTGGTAGGCCTGCGCGTCCACGGGAGCGCTTCGCTTGGCGAGCTCACTCGCGGGCGGGGCGGGGGCGAACACCGGGGCTTGGGGGGACTGCCCTTCGAGGATGTAGAAGTCGCGGGGGGTCAGCGACTCGATCGTGTCCCCGCTGGGGAGCCGGAGAAGATGCGTGTGGACCCCGTCGAACGCCGTCGAGTCGGTCTGGAGGTCGTGCGTATGCCAGCCGTCCGCCTCGGTGACGATGGTGGTCCCGTCGGCGAGCGTCACGTTGTGCGCGTGCTGAGCCCCCGAGGTTTGGCACCCGTGGTCCCCCCAGCCTTCGAGGTCATGGGCGTGCCCTCCGTCCTCGGCGGTCTGGAGGAAGGAGCCATCAGGGAGGCGGAACATGTGGAAGTGCCGACCGTCGACCTTGGTCCGCTGAAACTCGCGCTCCAGCATGTGGACGTGAATCCCACCCTCGGGGATCCCCGAGGGTAGGCGCTTCCCCACCTCGTTGCGTTCGGCGGTCACGGATGGCTCAGAAGACGCGGAGGTTGGTGCCGCGGAAGTCGAGGTCCGGGTCGTCCATCTTGCGGTCGTTGATGTCGACCACGGAACCCCACGGGTCGGCCGCCGGCTTCTTGGCCTTCTCGGTCTCGACCTTGTCCGGGTCAGCCGCGGCCGCGCCCTCGGTCGAGTCGGCTTCGCTGTCGCCGGTCTTCTCCGCCTCGGTCTTCTCCTCGGTCTTCTTCTCGTCGTTGAGCAGCGACTGGAACGCGGCGAGGAGAGTCTCCGGGGTGAGGTCGCCCTTCGGGGTGAGGTCGCCCTTCATCGTGAAGGTCCCGCCCGAGCCCGAGGCCTGCGTCCCCAGAGCCTGGCTCGTGGTGATCGTGCGCTCGCTTCGCTCCTTCCAGGCGGTTTGCGCCTGGACCGAGAGCGGCCCGGAGTACACGGGGATCGACTTCGCGGAGCCGTCCTCGAACCCCGACTTGGCGAGCTCGATGTTCGCCAACAGGTGGGTCATCCGGGCCTTGCGGTCGTCCAGCTCCTCGTCCTCGCGGGCCTTGCGGACCTGGTCCAAGGCGTAGCGCAGGAACTCCGCCTTGGTCATGTCGGTCAGCTCGACCGGAGGAACGTCGGAGAGCAGGGCCTCCAGCTCGGATTGAATCTTGTCGAGGGCTTGCATCTGCGTGTCCATCTCTAGTGGCCAGTATCACACACCCGCGCGGCCGAACCAACCAGCGCGGGTGACCTTGCGTTGGAAATCGATGCCCTCCAGAGCCTCGTCCAACACGCGGTCCAGCGAGTCGAGGGCCCGGGCGAGCGAGTAGTGATTGTCATTGCGGAGCGTGCGGTACCCCTCGAACGCGATGTTGAACCGGCGCGTGACCTCGGCTTTGGTCATCTTGCGCATCGGCCAGCGGATGCAGCTCCGCTGAATCGCCCCGAGTACCGCTCGCTCGATTCGCTTGCGGACCTGCACGTCGGCCAGGTCGGCGGTGGAGTTTCGGATCACGATCTGCATGGCTAGCCGAGGGGGGCAATCGTGGACCGGCACTTCCCGTGCAACGGTGGCTGGATCACCCCGAACCCCGCAAGCGTGCCATTGTCCATCGCGTTTGTGAAGCGGCCCGGGCGGTCCTTGGTCCCGACCGCGGATTGGGTCACCCGAGCAACCAGCACTTCTTGGCCGGAGCGCTGCTTGATGTACAGGTCCTTCTGAGCGTCGGGATCCTCGGAGCGCCTCGACCGCACCCACGGCTGGTGATCCTTGACCGCGTCAAAATGCGAATCTTCCTCGACCGCGCGATAGCTGCGAAGGCCCTCCTCGACCGCGAACACCCGCCCATCCAGCATCCGGCAGATGTCGGTGGTCCGCTCGTCCATGATCGCCTGGAACTCGTACCGCCGGATCCCCGCCTGCTGGTAGGAGTTCAACTGGGTGAGCGTGCGAGCGCGATTCTGCGCCGCCATGGCGGTGACCTGCCAGTAGTTGGCGGTCCGCTGGAGGCCGATCTTCTGGGCGGCCGCTTGGAGGTCGTTGGCGATCTCGGCCGATCGCAACCCCTGCGCGAGCCCTTCCGCCACGATAGTCTGCGCATTACGCGTAAATGCGTGTGCGTGATTGGCGTACTCGCCTCGGATGAAGAACCCCGAGGACGACCGCACCGAATCGACCACGCGCTGGTCCACCTCGGTGAACGAGAGCCCGAGGCGGAACGACAGCTGCTCCGAGACCGCGACCTTGGTATCCGCGACCGTGAGCGAGAGGGTGGTCCGAAACTGGGTGTCCACCGCCTCGGCGACCTGGCCCCCGATCCCCCCGAGCGCCCGCGCAGCCTCGCGGATCAGCGCGCCTTGCTGCGCGGGGGTCAGGACAGCCCAATCGACCGCCAGAACCTGGAGCGCGGTGGCGACCGCCAGCGTGTCGATCGGGCCCGAGGCTTCCCCGAGCTCCCGGGCGAACCGCTCCGACATCAGGACAAAGTCGCCGTCGTCCAAGGGGTTGTCCGCCTTCCGCAGCCCCATCTTGGCGAGGCGGCGACGGACGGCGATGTGTGAGTCTATGTAGTCGTGCTCACACACCGGGAACCGCCGCGAACTTCGCGCGCGCCTGCGACCGGGCCAGCTCCTGGAAGTGGGTCTCCAGGGCCAACAGCTTCAACGCCCCCCGAGCTCGCTTGCGCCGACCCGCCCTCTTGCTCGCCTGCTCCGGGGTGTCCTCGGTGGGATCGACTGGGAGGTCCTCGCCATCGTCTTCGACCTCGGCGAGCCCCAGGCGGAGGAACTCCAGCGGGACCTCGCTCTCCTCGCCATCGAGCGCCTTGAACTTGCGCCCGAACACGCGCGCGGCGATCTCCCGAAGCTCGCGCATATTGAGGAACCCGCTCGTGGCCGCTGCGGCCAGCTGCTCCCCGAGCACCGCGAGGTCCGTCATGTCGGGGCCGCGCGAGCGGAACTTGTGCAGGCGGATCCCCAGCGAGGGGAGCACGAACCGGTTGATCCACCAGTCGAAGTCCTTGCGCAGTGGGGAGAACACTTGCTGCTCCGCGAAGTGGAGGCTGGCCTCGGCGGTGGCCCGATTGAAGTCGCGCACGTCCCCGCGAAGCAGCCGGGGGACTCGGAAGACGCCGCCGATCCGGTCCTCGTTCTGCTCCTGGTACTTCATGAACAGCCCGTCGTCTTGCTGCGTGCTGGTCAGCGGCTTGATCTCGATCTTGACGGAACCCGACATCGTCCCCGAGAGCTCGTTGCCGAAGGGCTCAGCCTGGAGGATCAGGATCTTGTGGAAGTTCTTCTTCCCCCGAATCTCGTTCTTGATGTAGTCGCGGACCTTGTTGACCTCGTTCTTGGCCAAGCGGCCGCCGGACACCAAGATCGCCAGCGGCGGGATGGACTTGTTCTCGAAATACGCCAGGTTGATCTCGGCCGCGTGGCGGTTGCCGAGCACGGCGAGCAGCTCCGAGACCCAGCGGGGGATCCCGTAGGGTGTCCGCGAGGAGTGGATCTTGAAGTGGATCAGCTCGTTGGCCGCGCGTACGCCGGGCTCCGCCTTCTCCAGCTCCTGGACGTTGGTGTAATACTTGCCGGACCGGGTCGAAACGGTTCGGGGGTCGCCGTAATCCTTGAAGTAGGTGACCAGCTTGGTCCCTGAGAGGACCTGGATGTAGCGACGGAACCGACGGTTGACCGGCTCGTCGTCCACCCGCAGAACCGTCCGCTGGATCGGCAGCTGCACCTGGGTGGTCTCGGGGTCCTGGGGCATGAGCCGGATCGAGAACGCCGGTACATAAACGAACTGGACCGGCTCTCCGCGCGTGTTGCGTATCACCTCCCAGAAGCCGTTTCCGAGGACCTCGATGTCCTGGCGGGTGATGGCCCGGAGCTTGGTGAACGACTGCTCCACACAGCAAAAGTCGAAGAACTGGACCAGCATCCGGTGCTCCCACACCAGCGTGGTGGCCAGCTCGCTCATGCACTCCTCGACCTCGGCGTCCGTCACCTCGATGTCGAGGTCCACGTCGTCCCCGCCCTCGATGTCGAGGTCCACGTCGTCCCCGCCCTCGATGTCCTCCCCGAGCGCCAGCTTCAACACTCGACGGCGGAGGACATCCATCACGCCCGTGGCCTTCTCGGCCGTGGAGCCATCGACCTGCGCCATCGCGTGGTGGACCTTCTCCTCCAAGATCGCCTGACGGACCATCTCGCGCGTGTCCTCGTCTTCGAGGTCCAGCACGGGCTCAAACTCGTGGCCGTAGCCGTCGACGTTCGTCGCGTAGGTGTCGATGTTGACGCGAAGCCCTCCCGAGAGCTCGAACAGGGAGGCCAGCTCGATAGGGTCGAGTGGGGGCTCCAGCGCGTTCTGCGTCTGGAAGATGTCGAGCGTGCCCTGGGGGGTGCGCGAGGTCTGCACCTCCGAGCCGTCGCGGTCGATGAAGTGCGCCTTGACGACGGGGACCCCCTCGTTGTCCTCGCCCACGTCCTCGTCTTCGATCTCGTCCATGCTCACGACCAGTCGCCGACCGTCCAGCCGCCGAGGACCGCCGAGAAGTCTTCCGCAGCCCCCACGACGTTGACCTTGACGCGGAGGCTCCGCCAGAACTTGTCCGCCTCGACGAGAGTGGCACCTGCGACCACGTTGGCCTGGATCACCACGTAGTTGGCTCCGTCGACGGTCCCCTCCAGGTCCACGTCCCACGCCCCATCGAGATCGAACTGCACCCGCATCCCGCGGATGTGCTCGGTGAGGATCGGGGTCCCGTTGCCGGTCGCGGGGGAGCCCCCAGACGTGGGGAAGGTGAGGCGATTACTGGGGTAGAGCAGTGGACGCATGGGGTTCCGTGTCGGCGGGGTGGGGGATGTAGACGACGAACTCTCGCGGGGCCTGGTTGACGCTCCGCGGGGTGTAGCCCCGAGCCTTCAACGCGGCCGCGACTTCCTCGCGCGCGTCGACGCCCCGCTTGACCTGGATCGTGAAGCGGGTGACCTCGCGTGGACGCGCCTCCGCGGGTAGCTGGGTCTTGTCGCTGACCAGCCGCCCGAGAGTACGCGTCGCCGCGCGCGGGGCCTCCAACACGCGGACCGAAACGGGTCGAGTGTAGATCGCGGGCTGGACCGTCGGCAGACGCATCCCGCGAGTCTACGCTAGGGGAGCCCCGAATCGAAAGCGCGTATTACGCGCTACCTTCGGATTCGCCGTCGTCGATCAGCCCCGCCTTGTGGGCAAACACCAGCCGCCCCGATTGCACGTTGTTGACGTGGGACAGCAGGAGCCCGGTGTGAAACGAGGTCCGGCTAAGTAGCACCTGAAACTGGACCAAGGCCTGCGTGGCGTCGATCCGATGCCCGCAGACCAAGGTGTCGCACTTGCAGCTCTGCTCCCACTTCGCCCGGAACTCGGTCAGGGCTGCGTTGATCTGGGGGAGCATCTCCTCGACCTTTCCCGCGATCTCGGTCGCCCGCTCGGTGGAGCTGGAGATGGCGTCGGCCAGGTGGGTCAAATCCTCGTACTCGATGGTCATGCGGCGATCTCGTTTCCGTGGGCATCCCATCCCTCGCGGCGGGCGCGAGCGAAGAACTCGACCCGAGGCCCGGGGGAGACCCGCTCGATCAGCTTGTAGGACTCCTCGGGCTTCTGCGAGTGGAGCCGGCGCGCGACCTCGCGGTTGCCGATCCACGTCGACTCGGTCCGGCACTGCGCAGGTTGCCGCCCCCGAACCCCGAACAAGAGGAGCTCGTGACGGCCCCGGAGGTACTGCCCCAGGCCTATCCGGTTCTTGACCCAAACCGCGTTGGTCACGTACCGGAACCCCAGCGCCTCCATCACGTGCAGCCCGTCCTTCAAGAAGTTGTTCGTGACCCACAGCCAGAGATGGGCGTTCGCCGCGGGGCGGAACTTCGGACTCTGCACCATCACGCGGATGATGTCGGGGGTCTTCAACAAGGGGTAGTGCCTATCCGCCCCACGCTTGACCCGCCCCCCACCGGACTCGTTCCACGGCGGGTCCGCGAGGAGACACGCGTACTCCTCGGCCTCCGCAGCCGCCAGCCCGTGGAGGGCCTGACTCTGCCACGAGGGCTCATAGGGAGGCTCACTCACCCGAGGGCTCCTCGGGGGCCGTTACGCTCGCGGGCGCCTTCTCCCACGAATCCCACCCCTCCCGCCGAAGCCGGCGGATCGTGTGGAGGGTCCCCTCGATGTCGGGCGGGGTGAAGCCGGGAGGCTTGGTGATCTTGCCCGTCGAGGTCCGATAGGGATTGCCCCCGTTCGCTTCGAGCAGTGGCCCCTCGACCTTGCTCATGTTCGCGCGCTGGACATCCATCCACAACGCGTGGGCTTCCCCGGGGTGCAGGCCCGCGGCGAGTAGGCCCTGGACCGCGGTGTACATCAGGTCGAGTAGACCATCGACGTAGGCAGGGAGGTTCTCCTCCTGCGCTGCCAGGTTCATCTCGCTGTACTCCTCGGCGATCAGGCTCAGCACATGCGCCAAGCTGTGTGGGTCCGGCATCCCGACCTCCGCGCGAAACTCGGTCTCGCCCTTCTCGTGGAAGTCGGCAACATCATCAAAAATCGTCGTCAGTTGAATCACCTGGGTTCTCCGTCTTTTGCGCCGCCGATCGCGTGCTCGGCAATCTTCCGGTACAGCGTCGACCGAGAGATTCCAAGTAGCTGCGCGGTGGCGAACTTGTTCCACTCGGTCTTACTAAGCGCGCGAACGATTGCGATCCGCTCAGCCGTAGCTAGCGAATAGTCGTCGCGTTCCGCCATGCCGGGACTGTCCCACATTGGCACAGTCCCCGCAATCCCTCTACCCGAGCTCGGCTACCAGACGGATCGCCTCCATCAGACCGATCCCGAGGCGATCGCGCAAAGTCGTGGCCTTGGTCAAACGGTTGGTCCCTGGCGGGAGACCCGCGAGGATTTCCCGCGCTTGAACTTGCCGCGGCTCGGGCGCTGGCTCTGGCTCTGGCTCGGCAAGTGCGTTGACCAGGTCTTCGCTGGTCCAGAACAAGGCCTCCTTGGGCGGCTCCGACCGGGAGGGCCGCTTCTTGGCGCGGGCTGTTCCCCTACCCCATAGCCCTAGTTTGGCCAGTTCCTCTACCCGCAACGGTGGTTTTGGCTTCATCCCACACCCTTACCATAAGATTGCGGGAGATGCAAAAGTTTAGATGATCAACACGCCTTCATCATTGCCCCTCCGCGCTGCGCGGCGTTCGAGCCTGGACGCCAGGACCTGCGCGAACCACAGCGACATCAGGCGGTCCCCCGTGTGGGCGCGAGGGTCGGGGGAGAAGAACAGCATGTCCGTCACGACCTCGGCGATGTCCTCGGTCGCGCCCTCCCCATTCTTGCTCGGGATCACCCACTTCCCAGCCGCCATCTCGGCCGCGAGGACTTCCACGCCGGTGGTAGGGTCGGACTTAGACCGCCCGGTGGTGTAGGGCACGACCGGGATCGCCGTCTGACGTTGGAGGATCTGGACGATGAAGTCCTGCGTGGCGTTGTTCTCCACGATGAAGATCGACCCGTAGCGAGCGTGCGCGTTCCTGATCCGGCTGATGATCTCGTCCACCTGCCAGCGCCCCGACTCGATGCTCAGCAGAAACCGTTTCCCGTTGACCCGGTCCACGGCGATCGTCGAGATCGCCGAGAGGTCGTCGGCCTTGCCCGTCGAGAGGTCCACGCCCGAGACGATCCAGAACGCGGTGTTGTCGTCGCCGTCGAGGGCCCGGCGGACCTGCTCGGCAGCCATCTCCTCGTCCTCGGCGTAGTCGGGGTCGTCCCACCGGAGGAAGTCCGCGGTCGTGTGGCATGGGGGGAGGTCCGCGCCCTTCTGGAGCGCCGTCTCCAGCCACTCACGCTTGAAGCGCGCGTCCGAGTCGTCGCGGGCCTCGCACATCATCGAGCGGGCGAACTCGATCGGGGGAACGAGCGCCCTCCGCTCCTCGATCCGTTTCAGCGACCAGCGCTCGGGCCAGCTGGGGGAGCCCATCGACAGACCGAAGCCCCCATCCTTGGCCGGCACCGTGACCAGCGGGTGACGCTTGACCAAGTCGGGGGTCACCAGCACCGGGAAGCGGTAGGTGGGCCAGCCCTGACGCTCCAGCCGTTGGTACAGGTCGTCCGGGTGCCAGGCGTTCCCGATGAAGAAGACCCACGCGTCATCCGTGAGGCGGGAGACCACCTCGCTGAAAAACCAGGCCTCCGTGTCGTCGCGGCGCGCCTTGGTCCGGGTGTTGGTCGAGTCGAGGAAGTCGTCCAGGATCACGCCGTCGAGGCGAGCTCCCGAGATCGCCCCCTGGTATCCGAGGGCCTGGAGACTGGGCTCGTTGATCACGCCCTCGCGCTTGACGAACAAGCCCGTGTCCGACCATCGAGCGCCCGGGACCAGGTCGGGGAAGACCTCGTGGAGCGCGTCGGACGACTCGATGTACTTCGCCGCCGACCGGATGATCTTTAGACTCTGGTTCCAGGTCCGCGAGATCACCGCGTATCGACCCCGTGGGTTCAATCCCAGCTCGTGGAGTGGGACCCCCAGGGAAAACTGTTGCGTCTTTCCCGCTTCTACGTGAGCGATGATCAGGGCCTTCTGATGCTGGCGCCGAACCTCGGTCCACATCTCGTGGAGCCAGGCCTGGCGGAGCGGCTGCCCCGTCTGCTCGTCGCGGAGGACGTACTCCGCGAACTCGTTGTAGTCGACGCGCGCAAGTTGCAAGCGCGCGCGCCGGATCTGCTCGGCTTGCTCGATCAGCTCTCGCTGCTCCTGGTCGGAGAGCAGCGAGAAGTCCATGACGGATGCGGGTACCGAGTTCATCGCTTGGGGATGAACAGCATACCTCGACAGAACGTGCAGTTCTCCGGCCGGACCAGGCTTGTCGGTCCGAGCGGGTCACAAATCGGGCAGGGGTCTAGGGAAGGACCCGCCACCGGACGCACCGGCAGCGGAGCCGTGCTTCGCTTCGGCAGCTCACGTACCATTGGACGGTTGTGCCCGAAAATCGGACACTTCGCAAGCTACAAACCCGTCTTTCGTCGCCAATCCGCGTTACGCCTGCATAACTCCGCGAACTCCTTCAAGTTTTTCACATCTGCCAACTCCCGCAGCGCGATCAATGTCGCGGGGGACCACGCGGGCAACGGCTTCCACGACCGGCCCAAACGCCTTGCCCACCGTGACCATCGCCTCGTGGAAGGCGTCCATGTCCGCCTCGGTGATCCGGGGAGGGGCCAGGGCGTGGATCACATCCGCGGCCTCGGCGAAGGCCTTGCAGGGCTTGCCGCAGTAGCCCGCTTGTCCCGCGCGGGAAGTCCTCCGGCCAAAGGGGCGCCCACATTCGCGGCATCGTCGACGGTCAGACATGAGCGGAGCGCTCCTGTTTTGCGCGGATCCGGGGACCCCAGCCGCCCAAGATGTGCATGGGTGTGTACCAGTCCTCGCGCATCTCCATGGTGAGGGTGTTGCCTACATAGAGCACCGCAGGAACCCCCAAGAGTGCGAGCTGGACATACGCCATCCGCAGAACCGTCCAATCCACGTCGACCCCCACCACGTGGAGATGCTTCGCAGGGTCGAAGCCCGCTTCGCGGACTCGGGCGACCATGCGGATCACCATCGCGCCCCCGCCGATCGCCGGTTCCTGGACCGTGACCCAGCCCTCGCGCTCGATGATCTCCGCGATGGTCGCCGAGTCCATCGTCAGGCCGACCATCAGCCGGCACTCGGCTCCCCGCACGGGCGCCTCACACTCAGCACACGGCCCCAGCCGGACGAGCCCCGGCGCCGCGCGAAAGCGTCGGCCCTTGACCATGACCAAGATCACCCAGCCCCCGACCGCGATCTCCAGCTTGGGGCCATCTCCGGTCGGGGGGTTGGTGTCGTATTTGAGGACCCCGCAATCGACCCACCCAGGCTCCGCCATCCCTGGGGTGCGCCCCGTCTTGGCGAGCAGCCCGGGCACCCACACTTGTACCTGGATGGGGTCGGCCACGATCAGAAGTCCAACCGTGCAGGGTGGTCAGGCGTAGGAAGGCCCCCAACCTCGCGGGGCTCCCCCAGGGGGACCACCGCAATGCCGGTTTCGGTCTTGGTCGGCTTCCCCAAGATCGTCTTCGCCCCATTGCGGAGGAAGCGGAGCAGCGACTTGGCGACCGCGTCGCCCTTCCCGTGAACCCCGACCACCGCGACGTTCCCGACCCTCGTGGGAACAGAGGTCCCCACAAACCGAGTCTCACCGATCGTGTACGAGACCAGCCCTTCCCCGAGTAGCGCATCCTCGGCGACCGTCGCACACCGACGCTTCTTGACCTCCTCGTCCAGGGCTCCACCGGCTAGGTGGTGATACTCCCCCTCGAACCATAGCCCCTGGAGAGAGGACATCTTCTCGGCTCGCGCGAGCCAGTTTCGCAGTTTCTTGCTATCCATTTGCGTCTCCGTTCGTTGTCGTCACTTCGAGCACTAGTTCGCCGCGGTAGCTGGCGCGGACCTGACCCCGCAGCTCGACCCACACCGAGGGCTTGGCCTGGGGGTCGGAGGATTGTTGCACAGTCGAGCTCCCATCGTGCTCGACCTGGTCAGCGCTGACTCGCCGCCCGCCGACCTCGACCACGATCGCCGGTAGACGGACGGGGTTCCCAGGCAATCGATTCCGCGCGATGTTGGCCCCGGCCACGAACACGCGGACCACGTCGACCCCGGGGTAGGGGTCGTCTCCACAGCACCCCCCTGGTCGTTGGAACACCGGGGGTGCGAGCGGCTTATGGCAGTCGCATCCGCCGTCAGAAGGGGATCCAGTCATCGGCCTCCAGGACCTCCACGTTCTCGGTCCAGTAGCCCGGGTCCACGTCGGGGTACAACGCCCGGAGGCGCGCGATCGCAGCCGCCCGCTCGCACTCGACTACGTGGCCAGCCCAGAGCGAACGCTTGATCTGCATCCACTTCCCCAGGATCGTGTGGCGGCGCTTGTAGACCCAGGTCGCGGGATTGGGGTCCGCGCGCCAGTACATCAGGTAGATGTCCTCGTAGGTGAGGCCCGTCCTGAAATCGCCGTAGGTGATACCGCACGTGGGGCACGTTATGGACCGGTTGGGAGCGGGCAAGACTCAGTAGTCCACTCGACCGAGCAGACGGAAAACTTTCGCATCATCCTCGTACCGCTTGATCTCCCGTTGCAAAATCCGCCTTCGGAGAAGCCGCCACCGAGGCGTCCGCGCGAGCCTTTCCGCCAAGTCGTAGGCGATCTCCTCACTGACTCGCGCAAGGACTTTCGACGACTGGTACCGGACCATCCCCCTAGTCTTGCCGACATCCCCGCCTTTCGGCCACTCTTTTCGCATGTCCGAACTATCGAGCCTCGATCTCCAGAACTTCCTCGAAGGGCTGACCAATCGCCCCAAGGGCTTCCTCGAAGACATCCGAGAGTACCTCGAAGCGCTCCAGGAGGCGGCCGGGGTCGCGGAAGTCGCGGCGCGGGAGAAGGCGGAGGGTGAGGCGGACGATGTCGCGTCGGACTTCCTCTACTGCGTCTATGACCAACGCCACCTGGTCCAACGCCCCAAGCGGAAGTGGTACGTCCCCGACACCAAGATCGGCGACTTCACGGGGAGCACGCGGTTGACCAAGAAGCGGGGGATCTGCTTCCACCACACCGCGGTCCACCGAGGCTTCGGCGCCGACCGTGCGCTGGTCCAGCACTACCAAAAGCTCGCCAGCCAAGCGCCCGAGGTCCCCATGGAGGCCTTCATGAAGTCGTCGCGCGAGCTGACCCCCGCGGAGTACGCCCGGGCGATCGCCCTCGCCCATCGTTACCGGGGAGACCCCGCGCGCGAGTACAACTACGGGGTTCCCTACCACGCGATTCTGGCGGCCAACAGCGTCCTGTACCTCAACCTCCCGTTCGACTGGGTGACCTGGCACGGGGACGGCGCAAACAACTGGTACCTCGGCGTGGCTTGGGACGCGCGCTCCACCCACGAAAGCCCCGCCGCGGAAGACCTGATCGCCGACGTGGTCAGCCTCTACGAGCTCGGGCGCGAGGAGGGGCACTTCGAGCGAGAGTGCGAGTTCACGATCCACGCTGCGTGGACCCGCAAGCCCACGGACCCCGGCGCCGAGTTCATCGAGACGGTGATGGTCCCCGCAGCCAAGGAGCTCGGGGCGACCATCCAGCTCGACTTCAAGGTCTCGACGACGGGGTCTCGGTCGATCGCCCAAGTCCTCGCGGCCTAGCGTCACCCCCCGGCGGCCAAGATCTTGGAGATCTGCTTGGGGGGCTCACCTTCCCCGAGCACCCACGCGAGGGTCTCCCGCATGGTCACCGGGAGGTCCCCGCCGAGTGCCCACGCCTGGCGGACCAGCTTCTTGGCGGGGCCGCGCGGGGTCGCCTCGCCGCCCTTCGCCGCGTCGCGGGTCCGACTCACCGTCGGCTTCTCCCCGCTGGTCAGGAGCTCGTCCAGCTTCTCGTCCTGCTCGCTGCGATCCAGGCCGGCCAACTTGGTCGCCGCGGTCGCGGTGAGCTTGCCGGCCGCGACCGCGCGCTTGACCTTGGGGGTGGTCTGGAGAAGCGTGGTCCAGTTGCGGATCGTCCGATCGGTGACCCCGAACCGCACCGCGACCTCGGCGGGGGACTTCCCCAGATCGAGCAAGCGCTGCGCCTTCTTGGCCTTCTCGATCACATCGTCCGGGCGGCGGTGCTCGTTCTCCGAGATGGACACCCCGAGCAGGTCGCCGTCCTCGCGCTTGTCGACCAGGAAGGGGACCTGCACTTCCTCCTTCGCCTGCGCGCGGAGCCACTCGTTGGCGAGGCGAGCCGCGAGTACGCGCTGGCGCCCGACCACGACTTCCGCGGCGTCGCCGTTCTTGCGGACGCGGATCGGCTGGAGCACCCCGTTCACCATGATGTCGCGGGCCAGGTTCTCGTCCGCGTCGAGCTTGACCCGAGGGTCATAGAGGGGGTGCTCCGGGCCGTCGTCCGTGTCTCGGCCGATCAGCACCAGGTCCTCGGGAGCCTGGTGAAACCCGTTCAGTCGCTTACCATTGAATGCTTGCTTTCCCAGATCTCGTCTCTCCCGATTCTTGCCAGGTCGGGGTTCGATTTGCAGCCCCGACGAAAAAGAAATGACTTCCGGTCCCTTGCGCGAAATACGCAAGAGACTAGAAGAACTCCGCCGGCTGGACCGAGCACCCCTCGAACCGCGCTTGCGCAGCTCGACAAGCGCCGACGATCGCCCGGCCCTCCGCCACGGACCACCCGTAGCAGCCGAACGCGAGTGACCGAGCAAGGCTCACGTCCCCGCTCAGGATGGCCTTGGCCACCTGCACCCCCAGCGGGGATCGGCGCCGGGGGTCCTGCGCATCCGTGCGCCCGAGGTAGAGGCTCTCGACGTTGGTGGGGATGGTGGGGGTGCCCATGAACAGATCATGGACTACGAACGGGAAAGATGCAAGAGATATTTTCGGGGGATCGTCAGGCTTTCACGCTTGGCTGCGCGCCCACGCGAGCATCGCCGCCACCTGGGGAGGTGGGCGATCCCCTCGCTTCGCGTACGAGCGCTCGATGTCCTCCGCCGCGGCTCGGATAGAGGCTCGGTCGGGCTTCGGGGCTCGGGTGGGGCGCCAGTAGGACGGACCTGGGGCCAACGGATAGGGCTCGTCCGTCACCACGTAGACGTTCTCCCCGTCGACCTCCCCGTCCACGCGGACCAGCCCGGCGAACTCCAGCTCGATGCGCCGAGGTCGAGCTGTGGAGGGGTTCATCCCCATGGTCTGGGCTATCTGGCGATCACTCACCCGAGGATGATCCGCGATGAAATCGTACACCGACCGCCGAGCTCCGCCGGTCCACTTCGCCGCCTTCATCGCCGCAGCCCTGGACGTGGGGGAGTGGCGTTGGTGGGGCAGGGTCATCGCTTCCTCCCGAAGCGGAACAACCAACCGAGACCGCCGGCCAGGCCGGCGATCAAGGTCGTCAGAACTTCGAGAACCCCAAAGCAGATGCAGCCGATCACCATCCCCCGAGTCTTACTCGGGATCGCCGAGTTTGATCGGCCCCAGCTCCTCCCCGGGGTGTCGTCGGTGATGGTCCCCGAGAACCCCAGCGGGTCGATGTTGCACGCCTCGCTGCACAGGGTCCACGAGTTCGCGTCGCGGATGATGATCTTGCTGCCCACCTTCACCAGATCGTCCTT
>Ga0210043_1000114_pt1 | contig 90045 bp, 106 predicted proteins | sample CryGeymet201501t_FD_183990 | JGI IMG/M metagenome (GOLD analysis project Ga0210043, IMG submission 183990) | Groundwater microbial communities from Crystal Geyser aquifers in Utah, USA - Crystal Geyser metaG 2015-01t (SPAdes) (version 2) | ecosystem: Environmental > Aquatic > Deep subsurface >... | reverse complement strand
CACTAGGGTGCTTTTTAGCATATTCTTAGAAAATTTTCCAGTGTCTCTCGTAGTCCAATTTGCTAGAATTATTCATATGTTAATTTTTGTATTGATAATATTCATATCATTTAAGATAACTAAACATATAACAAATAAAGAGGAATCCGGCCTATCTTTAATTTTATTATCTATAATCATAGTATCCTTATACTCCTCTATGTTCCTGATATTGTATCTGCGTCCGTATCTTTTGACATTATTCTTTATTATTTCAGGTATTTTTTATGGTATGTTTTACTCTCAAAATAAAAATATTGCAAATTTAGTTCTTGCAACTATATTTTTATCTACTGCGATACTTTCCAAAAATCACGCCTATCCATTTATTATATTGCCATTTCTACTGGTCTTTTTTTATGGAAAAAAATTTAAGCGAATCAAACATCTAACTATTATTTCATCAATTTTATTCCTATTTCTATTTCCATTTATTTTTAAAAATTTCTTAATTGAAGGGTTCAAATTTTGGCATTATCCTAACACATGGTATTTTTCTTCTGGTTTACATTCTTATGTTGCTCAAAATTTCTGGAATTACCCAATCGGTAGGACATTTAACTATTACAACGGACAATTAAATTTTTTATTAAGAACCATCCCTTATATTTTATTAATAATTGTGTCTATTTTATTAACAAAGAATAGAAGGAATAACATCCTTTTAATTGCTTTATTAATCTCTTTATTACCCTTTTTAGCCGGAGTCATGCCTTATTATCAATTATATTGGTATATTGGCAGTGCTTTATTCTCAATAATTTTTGTTAGCAATTTCCCAAAAATGCAGGGACTAGGCAAGCAACACAAAATAATCTTATATTCAATAATAATAATCTTTTCATTCATATCAATTGGAGGAGGACTACAGGAGGCTAATTCAATAAATAAAGAATCTTTTAGGGTGATAAGTGAGTTTAAGGAATTTGAATCTAGTGTTGCTGGAAGCAACCTGGTAATTTTTGCCAGAGAATATAAATTACAGCCTTATTCAAATAAATTTGTTTTCCTAACAGCAGACAATCTGGAGGAAGAAGATCTTCGTAATATCATTATTTTTGAAACAGAAATAGAATCATTTAATGAGTCACTAATTAAAAATAGAATCTGTTATCTACTATTTTATAAGGATCCAATCTACAATGAAAATTATTATTCAACAATAACTGATTTTTTTGGAGAAAAATTCTCTCCAGATAAATATAACAATATTTCTACTCTTCGTAAGGTCTATGAAGGAAGGGAAATATTAATTTATGAATATTCGGCTTGCCAGCAAAATGACTCCGCTCCATAAAAAAATCCTATCCGTAGCAATACTATTAATCCTCGTAGCCCTCGCTATCTATTATCTCAAGAACAATATATCAGACTTCAATCAATTGGCAATTGTATCGCCTTGGCTGATAATCCTTCTAGTTATTTTGTTTTTGATAACTTATGTAGCTATAAGCTCAATAAATCTTTATCTGCTAAAACCGCTTGGAGTAAATCTTGAGGTCAAAGAATCATTCATGCTGTCAGTTATGACTGGCTTTTACAACCTCATCACCCCTTTCCGCGGAGGCATGGCTGCCCGTGCCGTGTATCTGAAGAAAAAATACAAATTCCCATATACTGACTTTCTGGCGACTTTAGCAGCGTCCTACGTGCTGATATTCTTAGTTGCAGGTATAGTTGGATTGTTTTCAGTATATTATATCTACAAAATAACAGCCCAATTATCATTAATCATACTAGGGGTATTCCTTGTTTCAACACTTTCTATGCTATTCATCATTATCTTCTCTCCTAGGATTCCGGAAACAAAATACCCTTGGTTAAATAGATTTATCCGTGTTATAAACGGATGGCATTTGATAAGGAAGAATAAGAAAGTTGTCTTAGCAACCTTGTTCTTCTCATTCCTACAATTACTGATTGGCTCTACAATGCTGTACTTACAATTTAGGGTATTTGGAATCCAAATTCCATTCACCTCCACATTATTCATTACAGCCCTGAATTCAATAGGAATTCTATTAGCGATAACTCCAGCCGGTTTAGGGATAACAGAAGCAATAACTGTCTTTTCGGCATCCACTCTTGGGATTCTACCTGCACAATCTCTTTCTGCAGCTCTGCTCGGTCGTGCAATCTCTCTAATAGTCCTATTCATTTTAGGCCCGATATTCTCATATATTTTGCTGAAGAAAAAACCATCTGATATCATAAGGAGGAGAAAATGAGCTTGAGGCAAATAGCATCCAACAGCTTCTACCAGCTAATTGTAATTTACTCACTCTTAGTCTTAGTAGTCTCATTGTCTTTTTTTTCAGAGTTTACATATCACTTTGAAATATTTGCATTGATTCTTGGAATACTTGGATTCATATCCCTAGCAAAGAGGCCATCTGGAAAATTGAACCCAAAGGTAAAGGCATGCCTGATAATTCTCTCCATTCTTCTGATTATCCTCACAAGGACAATTCCTTACCTAGACAATCAGATTCCATTGGGATATGATGCAGGATTATACAAATATGCCATGGATTCGGGTCTGGAAAATCAGGATTCTTGGATTTTAAGGGGAGGAATGGAGCCCGGCTTCCTCTATCTCATGACTCCTTTAACTTATATCTTTTCATCAGACTTTCTTTTAACATACGGTTTCATATTTTTCATTCTCCTACTAGGCCTCGTTCTTTATTTCACAACAAGGGAATATTTCGGAGAGCTGTCCGCTTCAATTGCTTTCCTGATTTATGCACTCTCTCCGGCGCAATTTCTTATGTTTACCTATATGTATTACAAGAACGCTATAGGTTTAATTTTGCTATTATTATCTGCTTTATTCTTAGCAAGATATGAAAAAACAACAAATCTAAAATACATGATTCTGGCAATAATATCTGCAGGCATTCTCGGCTCTATCCACAGGCCGACCTTTTACATTTTCGGCATCTCATATTTTCTATATGCCTTGATTCAGCCGTATAAGAATAAAGAATATAATTGGAAAAAATTAAGAACAAACATTATTTTTGGAATTATAATCCTAGCAATCGCAGGCTTCTTCTATCTAGGTGACTTCAGTCCAGCAGTAACCTCTATAATAAGCCCAGTCATTTCTTCATTCACAAGCCCGGGAGAATCACCTGGAACATTCATAGATTTGACTGCATATCAATTCATAATTCTCGCTTATCTCCCATTCTCCCTGCTTGGATTATTTCTTGCACTAAAATCCAGAAAGCTTGTCTTTCTTTCTATATGGGCAATAGCAAATGCAATAATAGTAATCTTCCAATTTTTCTTTTTCAATCGCTTTATCATACACCTCGATATAGCCGCGATAATCTTCGCAGGCCTTGGGTTTTCAGCATTAATAGAAAAAAGAAAAAAGTTAGGACTTATTGTAATGGCAATTCTTATGGTCTCCCTGGCAGTAATCTCTTTCCAGCAGTCCTTGGACGCAGAGCCGGTAATCTCCCCACAATCTCTGGATCTAATCAAACAGATACCGGAATTAACTGAAGAAAAGGCATATGTGATGTCAATAACAAAGCAATACTCTCCATGGATATTGGCTTATTCAGAAAGGAAAACAATTGCCCCCGGATTGTTTGATTATGACTTATGGGAATATGAAGAATGGGAAGAATTCTGGAGCTCTCCAAGCAAGGAAAGAACAACCGAGCTTATGAAAGAGTATGAAAAGCCAATCTACTTATTCGCAGGAACAAGAAACTATAATAATTCGTGTTTTTCAGTTTTTGCAGAAGAGAATGGTAATAGATTGTTAAGGTATGAATGCTAAGATGAAGAAGAATAAAGAGTACAAAAAATCCGAAATTGGGAAACCAAAACACGTCACATATGTAAAAGCTCTGACATTTATCATTCCAGCCCTGATTGTGCTATATTTAGTAAATGTCAATTTTCTCATACCAAGAGAATTCAATTACTTTTATGATATAGGAGAAAAAGATTATCTTAGCCCTGCCTCAAGGATTTCAGTTTCCAAGGATTCGGTAAATCTCACGAGCAACCTTGTTTATTTTAACATCCCTGTTCCAAGAAATTCCGAAACATTGGATATACAGGTCAAATTCAAAGGCCCCGAAACTCTGGTAAAATTGGGCGCAAGAGACAGGGAAGAATGGCATTATTTCTGGAAAACAATTTACAATCCCTCTCTTGAATTTCTGGAAGGGAAAGAGATTTCTTCAGGAATCTATAGGATAAATGATGCTCTTTCAGATAACCCAAATGAATTCCTTAATCAGGAAGGCATCGTAATCGGCTCAACAATTCCCTTAAGCCCGATATCCACAGAATTAAACTATACAGAAAGCAAGTTTACAATTAACACTTCATTAAGAGGAAGCCATGTCTTTTACCTGTATCTCAAGGATTCTCTCCGTCTTAATCTAAAAAAGCAGGACTTAAACTGGTATAATGGCTCTGATGAACTCACAGCAACCCTATCAAATTCATCAGGAGATTTGATACAGGCAATAACCTTCCCTGATGATGGTATTGTTGCCATTGACAAGAGCAGGGCAAGAATAATAGAAGGAATAATGATACAGCAAAATTTGACTGAAGGAGTATACAAGCTGGAATTTTCTGATTTCGATGGCCTGATAAGGCAGTTTGATTTTAACACAGGCAAGGTCGTTGTCGTAGACAAGGTTTATTTGGCAGATTCCGACATATTTCCGGTAGAGCAAAAACCCTCAAAAATTTATACTTCTTTTTCGAGGAATTCCGAACTTTCAGCCAAAACATGGCATACCCAAGGCCTGCAGGAATTAAAAATAGAAAATAAGATTCTTAGAATAGATGAAATAACAAATGCCTCAACAATTGTATTAGCAAAAGGAACTTACGAAATATCCTCTGAAAAGAATGACATAATAATAGAAGTTCCATCTTATTTCTCTTTCACGCAGGAATCTTACTTCGAACCTTTCATAAACAAAATAGTTTCAGTAAATAACGATCCTGAGTGGATAGAATCAAACCTTGACTATCTCGTATTAGAGCCAGTATCTATAAGGAAAGAAGATGGATGGAATGTAGCTTCTGTTTCATTTAGCTTAAAAGATAAATACCTTAAAAACAATGAACTAAGTATGGTGTTCAATATACCTGAAATGACAGAAGAATCGGAATTCCAGATTTCAGTTGATTGGATAAATACAACAATCTACAAGCCAAGTATCTTCGGAGGAGAGAGATGAAGCATTTATTCAAAAAACATAATGCAGAGATAGTCAATCATTTCTTTCAGGTTCTGCTTGTAACCTATCTTGCTTTATTATTGCTTGAGCAAGTCTTTCCAGGAGTAGTCTCTATCTACTTAAATCTAAATTGGCTTCTGATTGTGGTAATAATTGCAGGCGTTCTTGATGTATTTTCAGAACACGAAATAAGGGAAAATAAAAAACCCGGAAGAAAAGATTATCTATTCATAATGGCCCTAGGAATTCTTGGATTTTTGATAATAAAATACAAAACTCAAGAATTAGGCTGGCTTTCCTGGATAATATCAATAATAGCCGGAATACTTATAATCTTGTTATCAATTTTAGTTTTAGAAGATGAGAATGATGAAGAAAATACAAAATCTAAACTTAAAAAATAAGTGGGTGAAGGGGATAATGATAGTCTTGTTATCCTTACTAGTTATCTCGGTAATTCTTTCATTCACAATCCTGACAATCATCGAATCTCTAAGAATTGTCTTTGGCTCAATATACGTCCTTTTCCTTCCGGGATTTCTTATAAGCTACATTTTCTTCCCTATTTCTTCTGAAAAATCAATAGACTGGCTTGAAAGAATTGCTCTTTCACTCGCACTCTCAATAGCGATAGTCCCACTGGCGATATTCTATCTGAATCTGATAGGCCTGAAAATATCAGCAGTTTCCTCGTTTTTCACAATCCTAGGAATATTAATTATTTCAGCAGGAATTATAATCTATCGAAAAAGGCAGACCTTTGTCAAGAGGCCTAAGGATAAGCAAATGCCCAAAAGAATAAAATAAGTTTATAAAACGCAGGTTATACTTCTAAACATACGCTTCCGTAGCTCAGTTGGTTCAAGAGTGCCGCACTCGTAATGCGGAGGTCCCGGGTTCGAATCCCGGCGGAAGCTTTATATATTGTCCTAATAGCCCTATAACATAAAGTATAAATATTAACCTTATCTTTCTTGGGAATGTACCGAATAAGTTTTATTGATAATGAATCTTTAGGGGATTTCTTTGCTGAGGTTAAAAAGAGATCTAACTTAAGTTGGATGAAATTAGCAAAACATATCGGTTCAAATAGGTCAATGTTAGATAATTATAGAAAAGGCAAGTTTCTCATTCCAGAAGACAGATTTAATCAGTTATTAGCTTTCATGGACTTTTCACAAAGAAAGAACTATATTAAATTAATCTCTAAAAAAGATAGGAATTGGGGTCAAATAAAGGGCGGCTTAAAAGCTTACAAACTCAATAAAAAATATTTTGACTTGGGCCGCAATAAAGGAAATAAAGATCGTAGCGTAAAATACGAATTCAATATTCAGATGCCTCTAACAGGAGATTTATGCGAATTTTTAGGAGTGATTATAGGTGATGGATGCACTAACAAATATAGAAATCTTTATCAAACTCAAATTGCAGGAGACAAAATATTAGACAAAGACTACTATCTCAACAATCTTTCATCTATTTGCGTAAATCTTTTTAACATTTCCCCTAAGATTGTAGTTAGACCTAAGGGAATCTATATGAATCTTTACTCAAAGAGGGTTTTTGAATTGCTAACAAAAAGATTCAAAATTCCAGCCGGAAAAAAATGTTATACAGTTGAAATACCGGAGGAGATTATTAATTCTTCACAAGATATGATTAATCATACTCTAAGGGGAATGTTTAATGCTGATGGCGGAGTGGGGTTCGATAAAAGGTCTTCCTATAAAAATCCATACGTAAGGATAAATTATACTTCCACCAGCCATAAACTTATAGATCAAATTCACAAAATTTTACAAGAGTATAATCTCCCACATTCTATTCATGGAAGAAAGGGCCGTAAGGTAAAGCAAGTTCAAATAAATGGAGAAGAAAATGTAAGGTCGTTTATAAGAAAAATAGGTTTCTCCAACACACGCCATCTTAAAAAGCTCGAATATTTAAATGCGAGTTAGGTCGGGGGTTCAATCCCCTCCAGAGGCTTTTAGTGCACTGAGCGAAGGCGAAGTTGCTGGCCAATGGAGGTATGAGAACGCAGTTCGAATAAACCTCCAGAGGCTTTCAGGTAAAAGAAATCGTTAATTCAACATAATAATCCTTAAATACAAACATTTACCAATAAAAATATGGAAGAAGAGAAGAGACTGAAGATGGCCGTCATCGCAGGCGCCGCAGAGGCTGCAAAGTTCAAGGACAAGAACTGGAAAGCCAGCCAGGAAGATGTAATAAGACATATTACAGAGAAAGTTGATGAGATTCTGAAAAATATAGATAATCCTTTTGATTAATAAGGTTTTAAAGTGAAAAATTTGGATTCTAATTCTAGCTTCTTAAACCCTCAAGCAACTCTTCCCTTTGCAATATGAAAAATTTTCCCAAGTCAGTACTATCTAACTTAGCCCATATCATTTCTGCATCTCGCATAAATCTTCTTGCATGATTATAATACAGGTTATCCAGCCCGGTATATGATGTTCTGTCCCATGCCTGATTGATTTTCTCCTGAAGCTTTCGTATGGGCCTATCACGGTCAAAATATTGCTCTCTATGGTGGACCAAGCCATTTAGAACAAACTTTAAATTAAATTCTTCAAAAGCAGATTCCAGTGCTTTTTTATATTTGTCTACCTCTTCAATTACAGCCGGATTCCTTCTGCAGTTTTCTTGAAGTGCTTCAACCCTTTCAACATCCACGCCTGTATCTGTCCTTAATTCCAGGCTTGCTTCAGGAACCCCCGGAAATACAATTCCTGCTTCCGCAGGCGTCAGGATTTTAGTTTTCGGTATTGCTATCACAGGTTTCCTTATAAGACCAGTCGCATAATCTAAAACGTCCAGAGAAAGGGACACAACTCTTCTAAGGAATACATTATCAGAAAGAGTTCTGAAAGTTGCAGGGCCTTCTGGAAGTTTGTAAGAAAATACTAAGCTTCTGACTTCTTCACTGCCCTCGAATTCACTATAAAGTTCAAAAACAATGTTATGCAGTCTTTCCATTCTCTCCGAGTCAAACTCCCCTATAGGCAAGCCCCCATAATCTCTAAAATTCTTCATCAAATTTTTCATCCCACAGACTTTTAAACGTTCCCATCAAAACCCTTTTAAACGTATTTCTATCACTATCTATATGCGGGGGTTCCTGAGTGGTCAAAAGGGCAGGACTTAAGACGTCCCTTATTCGCCAGAATAAGAGCAGGACAGGATGCGTAAGCAATCCTGTGGCTTAGTGCCTTCGTAGGTTCGAATCCTACCCCCCGCATTAACAATATTTTTATAAATCCTTCAGATGACTATCTATATGGGCAAAAAGACAGAAAGAAATGTTGAAAGATTAAAGGGTCACACGAGCTGTATCTATAATCTTATAGGAATTCCCATCAACAAGGCAGACATCGCCCTCAAAATCCACGATTTATACCAAATCCAGCAGCGGACAAATCCGGATGCCAGAGTGACGTCTGACATATATCTCGATGCATTCAATTACGACAATTCAGAAGGAATGGAATTTCCAGACGGTTTAGGCGTAGGAGTTATGTCCCAAGGTTTCATCACCTTCCCGGACAGAAGAATTCCTTTCGAAAGACCAAATTTAAGCCATATAAATGCAGACGATGTTGTTGAAGCATCAATAAGAAATCATGAAAAAATGAGAAGACTTGTGAAGCATTTAGGAGTAAGTCTACCTGAAAGAACAAACGTTTGGGACTCTACCAACTTATATGGGACAAGATTGCCTGCCTGAAATCAACCGAACAATCCTTTAAAATTCCCCTCAATCTTCTTCTCAACATCTTTTAGATTCATTTTTTTAATCTTAGCAATCATCTTATAGCTTTCAATCACATTTCCGGGAGTATTGGGAAACTCCCTGTCAGGATGCAAATAAGGGGAGTCAGTCTCGCATAGTAATTGTCCCATAGGAGCCATTTCAATAACCTTCTGAAAATGCTCTGAATTCTTCACAGAAGTCGGGATACTAAGCATCCAGCCATTCTTTATTATCCTCTCAACTAATTTTAATTTTCCTGAAAAGCAGTGCATCACCACTTTCTTAGCTTTCATATCTTCTAAAATTTCAATACATTCCGATTCAGCCTTCCTTGAGTGCACAATAACGGGCTTGTCAATCTTCATGGCCAGCTCAATAAATTTTCTGAAATATTTTTCCTGCTTCTTGTCAGCATTTTTCACAAAGTCCATGCCTATCTCGCCTATCCCTATAATACTCTCTTTTTTTTTCAGGATGAAATCAATCTCTTCCTTGAGCTCTTTATCACTCATCTCCAAAACATACTCTGGATAAATCCCTAAGCAAGCTCTAACATTTTCATATTTGGTATATTCCAATGCTTTTCTGTTAGTCTTAACATCAACTCCATCCGTGACAATCAGCACTTTCTTTTTCCTGGCATTATTAACCGCCTCCTCTATCCCAGGAATCATGTCCAAATGGCAGTGCACATCAATAAACATATTACTCTCTGGAATTAAAGATTAATAAACAATTACTTATTCCCATACTTTTTCTGATAGAGTGCCTGAGCATATTCAATATCCTTTAATGCCTGCTTTTTATCCATAAATTCAAGGACCTTGACATGCTTTCCTTCCAGTTCCTTGTACCTCTCAAAAAAGTGCTTTAATTCAGCCTTAAAATGCCTTGGGATGTCTTTTATATCATTCATTTCAGCATATCTCGGGTCAGCATCATAAACAGCAATAACCTTGTCATCTTTCTCCTTGCCGTCAATCATTTTCAGAATCCCTATAACTCTCGCCTTTACCAAAGTCATAGGATATACAGGCCTTCCTGTGAGTATAAGAATATCCAACGGGTCCCCATCATCCCATAATGTCCTCGGAACAAAACCATAATCTCCAGGGTAATGAACCGCAGAAAAAAGGAATCTATCCAGAGCCAGCAAGCCTGTATCCTTATCAAGCTCATATTTGACATGCGAATCTTTTGGAATTTCAATTATAGCGTTAACAATTTTTGGCGCTCCATCTCCAATAGAAACATCATGCCACGGATTGTCTATCATCCATTTTAAAACAAAAAAGTCTTTAAAAACATAACTATCCACTTAATAGATGCAGAATCTGGTAAAAGAAATAAATCTAATCTCTCCGGATGTAAAACGAAGAATCAATCAGCGTCTTAATCAATTTTTCTCTTTCTCCAAAGAGTCAGATGAAAAATGGTTCCAGGAGCTCTGTTTTTGCATTCTTGCGGCAAACAGCAAGCAAAAAACAGCCGAAATAATAGAAAAATCTCTGAACCGCCAGCTGCTTTCAATTCCCCAGCAGGAATTAGCGCAATTCATAAGGAACAATAAGCACAGGTTCCACAACAATAAGGCAAAGTATATAGTAGAAGCCAGGAAGCATTACCCCATAAAAGAAAAATTGTCTGATGATGAAATAAAAAATAGAAACTGGCTTGTGAAAAACATCAGAGGCATTGGCATGAAAGAGGCGAGCCATTTCCTAAGAAATACAGGCTCGCAGAATCTTGCAATCCTTGACAGGCACATTATCAACATAATGGCTGAAAATAATTTAATAGAGAAGCCGAAATCCCTCTCGCCAAAAATTTATCTTGAAATAGAAAAAACCTTTAACAATCTGGCAAAAAGAATGAAGATGTCATCAGCAGAATTAGACCTGAATCTCTGGTATCTCAAGACAGGAGAGGTTGCAAAATAACCTCCTATAAGCTTAAATAATAATACTTTTCAGAATATTTATGAGAAGAGCAGATTACATAATCATTGGCGGGGGAGTCAATGGCCTGAACATATCCAGGGAAATATCAGCGCAAAAAATGGGTAGCGTGATTCTTCTGGATAAGGAATCTGAATTAGGGATGCATCAGTCTGGCAGGAGTTCAGGTGTAAAACACTCTGGAATAAACCAAAAGCCGGGGACATTAAAGGCAAAGTTATGTGTTAGCGGCAGCCAGGATCTTGGAGATTATTGCAGGGAGAATGATATACCAATACAGGAGACAGGCACATTGGTTGTGGCATCAAATAAAAAAGAGAGGGAAATATTGAGAGAATTATACTCTGATGCTGTTGCCTGCGGGGTGCCTGGAGTTGTATCTGAATTGTCTTATGATGAATTCACAAAAATCGAGCCAAGGGCAAAAGGCCTGGAAGCGCTGTTTTCTCCGACAGGAGCAATAATAGACGCCCACGCATTATTAAGATCATTAGAAAATCAGGCATGGGGAATGGGCGTTGAAATTGTAAAAGGCGCAGAAGTTACAGGCATCAGAGAAACAGTAATAGAAACAACCAAAGGAGATTTCACAGCAAAACATATAATAAACTGTGCGGGCTTACAGGCAGATATAATCGCCCATATGATGGGAGTCAGGCCCGACCTGACAATTCTTCCTTTTTTAGGCATGTATCTGGAAGTTCCTGCAGACATAAATTCAATGATATACTCTGCGCCAGACAGAAAGTTTCCATTCCTAGGAGTTCATTTAACAAGGACGATGGAGGGGAAAGTAATTGCGGGCCCGACGGCAACACTCTCATTTGGAGGCAGAGAAGACTATGAAAGACAGGGAGGTCTTGCAGCATTAAAAGAGATGATTCGCACACCTAATTTCCTGGCATGGACAGCAAGAACTCTTTTGTCTCCCTCTGCTGTAGGGCAGGTTTATCATAATTTAAGATTGTCATCCTCTGCGGTGTTTTTAGATGATGTAAACAAGATTTATGACGAAAAAATAAATCCTGAAGATGTAAGGCCATACAGGGCAGGCATAAGGGCCCAGTTGGTAAGCAGGTCAGGAAAATTAGTCAACGATTTTTTGATTGAAATGGGGGAGTATTCAACTAATCTTTTGAATGGTGTGTCCCCAGGGCTTACTTCAAGTATGGCTTTGGCAAAATATATAACCAAACATAATATCCCAAGAGTAAGATGAATTTCAACGAGTGTTGCTACAATCTTCTAAGAAAAGTCCCAAAGGGAAAAGTCACAACCTATAAGTCGCTTGCCCATGCAATGAATTCCAAGGCATGCAGAGCAGTCGGAAACGCCATGAACAAAAATCCATATGCTTTTTGTGATAGGGGGAGGGTGGGAAGACCTACCTCTGCCAGAAAGCAGAGTCTGCTTGTTCCATGTCACCGGGTTGTAAAAAGCAACGGAGAAGTAGGCGGATTTGCATCAGGTCAGGAAGCTAAGACTAGAATGCTAAAAGGGGAAGGAGTAGAAATAGTCGATGGCAAGATAGACCTGGATAAATATGGATTCAATTTCAATTAAATATTTAAATCATCCAAATTTCGCGAGGTAATGTTGAAAGTATCCCCTGCGCATTTCCGCCTTGACAGGGCTGTTGATTTTCTTGATTCCCATGTCTGACTGATAGACAAGACCATAAAGCAGGTTATTCCCGAGGAGTTCTGGGGTAATGTGTAGCCAATGTCAATAGATATAGACACCGCGGATGAAGTTGAGCTTCCGAGGTTTGCAACAAGGCCCATTCATCACAGGCCACTTCCTCCCGGCCTCGAGGGTTTTGCCCTTTTTCCTAATCTTAGAAGCACACATCATAGAAGGAACATGGGTATTGACGGGTATTCAAGAGAAGATTTATACGCTACTATAAGCAATCCAACTCCATTTGACTTTTACTGGTCAGGGTCAGGAAGGTTCATGCATTTTCTTGTAGGATGTAGCCCTGAATCTGAACAGGCATCATTAGCCCACGCGGCCCCTCTGACAAATGACGAAGAAGTCAGAAGGATGCTCGGGGAAGGGCATATTTCTTTTGAGGACAGATCAGAGCCGGTAATTCAGGATGGATTTTTAGTGCTTCACTCTTCTGATAGGGCGTATCTTGCTAAAAGGGTTGGAGAGATACAATCCGTAAGAGTTGACGTAGGGGTTACAAAGCCGGATACAATAAGGGAGGGAGATGTTCTCGGATTGAAAGATTCAGCAACAAAATTCGCCGCCTCACAGGGAATATACGTTCCGACAAGAGAGATAGTTAAGCTAAGTGAGCACACAGGAATGCAGGTTTTCTATCAGGATTCTGCCCTGCCTTCATTAATGAGATACGCAGGTTTTGTGGATCCTGGATTCCAGGGAGATTTGGGCTACCAGCCTGTCTTAAGACAGGGAATTGAAATTTCAGCGAATCAGCCATTATTATTTGGAAGGATACTATTTTCAGAAGAACCTGTGGAGAAAGATTATTCCAGAATCCCGACAGCAAGATATAAGGGCAGCCGGTTGAATGGCAAGACATAACCTTTTTTTAACACCGTTTCCTATCAAAATCTATGGTAAATGCATTTGTTATACCCCTTGCATTTCTGGGATTGATAATCTCCCTCTATATTTATTCTTCAAAAAAGAAAAGTACAGAGATGGTTTGCGTTCTAGGTGGAAGCTGCAACCAAGTCACAGGAAGCAAATACAGCAGGACATTAGGTATCCCAAATGAAATCGGAGGAGTAATGTATTTTTCAATAATAATCATACTGACAATTCTCTCAATAATAGGCCTTGACATAATTTATTTTTCAACAAGCAGTATAATGATAACTCTCACCGCACTTGCGTCTCTCTTTGCAGTCTACTTACTATTCCTACAGGCATTCGTCCTGAAAAAATGGTGTGAATACTGCATCATAACCTCAACAATCACTTTTTTAATTCTCCTGCTTGAGCTTATTTAAACAGTTATAAGAAGGAAAACCAGAGAGCCCAAAAACAGGAAAAATCCAAGCATAAACGCGAGGAAGCTTACGAGATTAAACAACCTCTTCAATCTTAATGGTGACGTTACCCCTCCAAGCGCAATTAGGACAACCGAAGAAACAAGGAATACTAGAGAGAACAAGGTGATTATCAGCCACGGCCTTATAAGATAGGAATTATCGGATATCTCAAGGTATCTCAAAATTCCCTGAACAAGGAAAGTAGCCGCCAGAACAACAAGCAGTATCGCATTCAGCTGTGTTTCGGAAAATGTGACGAAAAATTTCTCCTCCTCATTTCTTGGTTTTCCCTTTATCAGTTCTATCATTTTTTCTTCTCTTCTCTTATGATTGTGATTTTTGCTTTTTTTTATCATCAGATAAATCTCTTTTTCTTCAATACCTTTTCCAAAGTCAGGCCAAGCTCCTTGAGAACATAATCCACGCTTACAACAGGCTTGTTTATTTTTATCAGCTTGGCGAGTTTTACAGGCGTTGCATCAATCACAACATCAGCATTTACCTTGTTAATAGTCGTCTCAAGCTCTTTAATTTGCTTCTCTCCATACCCCATAGCAGGCAATACGTCGTGAACATGCTTGTATTTGTCATAAGTCTTTTTTATAGAGCCAACAGCAGACTTGACAGGGCTTACAACCTTCGCCCCGGCCCTTTTAGCAGCAACAATTCCTGCCCCATACTTCATCCCCCCATGTGTTAAAGTAGGCCCGTCCTCTACAACCAGCACTTTCTTCCCGTGCAAGTACACATCACCTTCAGTAATTATCTTTGAATCTGCTTTAATCACAATTGCTCTTGGATTAAACTTCTTTATATTTCCAAGAACCTTTTCAACGCCTTCTTTAGGGGCGCTATCCATCTTGTTAATCACAATGACATCAGCCATCCTGAAATTAGCTTCGCCAGGATGATACAATAGTTCATGTCCTGCTCTATGAGGGTCTGCAACAACAATATGCAAATCAGGCTTGTAAAATGGCAGGTCATTATTTCCTCCGTCCCAGATAATTACATCGGCCTCTTTTTCAGCCTCTCTTAATATTTTCTCGTAATCAACTCCCGCATAGATTATTATTCCTCTTTCAATCCAGGGCTCATACTCCTCTCTTTCTTCGATAGTGCATTTATTTTTTTCCAAATCAATATAATCAGCAAACCTCTGCACAATCTCTTCTTTCAGATTTCCGTAAGGCATCGGATGCCTTATAGCAACAACTCTCTCCCCATGTTCTTTCAAAACCTTTGCAACTTTCCTTGATGTCTGTGATTTTCCTGCGCCTGTCCTGACAGCGCATATAGAAATCACAGGTTTCTTGCTCTTAATCATAGTATCTTTTGCGCCAAGAAGAACAAAATTAGCCCCGCACGCAATAGCAATAGATGCCTTATGCATAACATCCTCGTGAGAGACATCAGAATACGAGAATACAACATCATTTATCTCATACTTTTTAATCAATGCAGGAAGCTCTTCTTCAGGAAATATTGGAATATCTCTCTTGTATAATTTCCCGGCAATCTCTCTTGGAAAAGTCCTTTTCTCTATTCCAGGAATCTGCGCAGCTGTGAAGAACTTGACATCATAATAAGGATTATCGCGGTATTTAGTAAGGAAATTGTGGAAATCGCGCCCTCCAGCCCCGACAATACACACATTCCTCTTTCTCATATAAGAAACAAGCAATCAGACATTAAAAAGGTTTTCACCTCAAAGTCTTCGCAGCCTTCTCAATAACCCCCATGCCCTCATCAATTTCTTCTTTCTTAATAATATAAGGCGGAATAACTCTGACTGAATTCATGCCGCATCCTAAAACTAATAGGCCATGTCTTGCACACTCAAGAACAAACTTATCCCTTACATTTCCGCTAGCCAGGTCAAAAGCAACAGCCAAGCCTCTTCCCCTGACATTTTCAAATCCAAGCTCATCCAATCTTCTTTTAATGTAGTCCCCATTCTTTCTATTGCTTTCCAATAGCTTCTTCTTTTTAATCAGTTCAATTGTCTTCATCCCTACAGCCAGGTCAAGGGCATGCCCCCCTCCCCAGGTAGATGATATAGCTCCAACTTTACCTGGAAATAGTTTACTTGTAGAAACAGTAGCGCCGACTTGTAATGCCTTCGCAGATGAGAAAACATCCGGCTTGATTCCATAATGCTCAAATGCCCACCATTTACCAGTTCTTCCCATGCCTGCCTGCACTTCATCAGCAATGTAAGGAATCCCATTTTTCCTGCATATAGAATAAACATCTCTAACCATCTTATCACCTGGGACTCTGTATCCTCCCTCTCCCTGCAAATGCTCCAATATCACAAACGCAACAGCATCAGCGCCATGCTGTTTTATCGTCTCTTGCAATTTCTCTCCAGCTAAATCAGAGAAAGGAAGCTCCTTGTTCGGTTCTAAAATATATCCTTCCCGATGGATTGGCTTGGAATGATGTAAGCTCAATGCCCCAAGTGTCCTTCCATGGAAAGCACCCTGGAAGCTGACAGTAAATTTTTTCTTATTCCTGTCATGCATAGCAATCTTGATAGCATTCTCAACAGCTTCAGCTCCGCTGTTTGACAAAAATACCTGATTCATCCCAGGAGAAATTCCAAGGATACTTTCAATCATATCCAGATGCTCTTCAATGGTAAAGTCCTGGCCTGCATACTTTAATGGAAATCTTTTATTATAATCAGCAACAACTTTCAATAATTCAGGATGATTATAACCAAGAGGATTTGAAGCAACCTGACATGCGAAGTCCAAGAAAGTATTTCCATCAATATCCTCACAATATGCTCCATTTCCCTTTCCCGAAAATACAAGTGGATGCGGCTCCCCCCATCCGCCATTTTTCTTTTTCAATCCAGCAAGTATCCGCGCACTTTTCGCGCCAGGAATCTTTGTCTTGAGTTTTATCATTAATCAATCCCCTGTGCTTTCTGCAGCTTGCCGGAATAATCAAAATAAACTGTCTTTGTTTCCGAGAACTCATCAATGCCCTGGATTCCTGCCTCTCTTGTATTTCCAGTACCTTTGACTCCGCCGAAAGGCAGATGCACTTCAGCCCCAATAGTGCTTGAGTTTATGTAAGTAATTCCAGTCTCAATTTTATTGATTGCGTCAAAAGCAACCTTCATATTCTCTGTGTAAATTGCAGACGAAAGGCCGTATTCAACATCATTAGCAATCTCAATTGCCTCTTCCATATTTTTCACAGAAATAATTGATAACACTGGACCAAATATTTCCTGCTGGCATATTCGCATAGAAGATTTGCAATCCGTGAATATAGTTGGCTCAAAGAAGAACCCCTTGCCCTTGATTTTCCTGGCTTCTCCGCCATGCAGCAACTTAGCCCCTTCCTGCTGCCCTATCTGCACATATCTCTGGCTTTTTTCAACAGCAGACTTATTGATTAAAGGCCCGACATCTGCTTTCATACCATCTCCCAATTTTAACTTTTTAACTCTCTCCAAAAGCATGCCTTCAAATTTCTTTTTTACTTTATCATGAACTATTACCCTAGAGGTAGCCGTACAACGCTGACCAGTTGTTCCAAAAGCGCCCCAGAGAACGCCGTCAACAGCAATTTGTAAATTAGCATCTTCATTGATGATGATAGCATTCTTTCCTCCCAATTCCAAGCCGACTTTCTTTACCCCAGCTGTCTTCAATATCATCTCTCCAGTCGTCTTGCTTCCTGTAAATGAGATGCCAAGAACATCTTTATTCCTTATTATTTCATCCCCAACATCAGCTCCAGAGCCAGTAATAAGATTGAAAACTCCTTTTGGCACTCCTGCTTTCTCAATTATTTTTGCCAGCTCTATCGCGCATAATGGAGTATCACTCGAAGGCTTGAAAACAATACTATTGCCACAGACTAAAGCCGGTGCAATCTTCCAGGCAGGAATTGCGATAGGAAAATTCCACGGCGTAATTAGGCCGACAACGCCTATAGGATTTCTTATGGTCATTGCAAACTTGTTCGGCAGTTCAGATTTAGCAGTATGGCCAAATAATCTTCTTCCTTCTCCAGCCATGTATTCAAAGACATCAATAGCTTCCTGCACGTCACCGCGCGCTTCTGAAATTACCTTGCCCATTTCCTTTACTTCCAATCTCGCCAGCTTTTCTTTATCCTTTACAAGAAGTTCTTTAATTTTCCAAAGATATTCAGCCCTTTTAGGCGCAGGCATATCTCGCCAGGCAGGAAAAGCAGGCTTTGCAGCTGAAATTGCCTTCAAGACATCTTCTCTTTTAGATTTCTGGAACTTCCCTATGATCTGTTCTGTAGCAGGATTCAGGCTGTCGAATGTCTTTCCAGAAGATTTCACCCATTTCCCATCAATATAATTCAGGTATTCCATGTCATCCTCGCGCCCCCAGGCACTTCAGTAATATCGCCATTTCGCTCCACATCCTGTTTTCCGCCTGTTGATACACAATGCTCCTATGGCTGTCTATAACATCATCCGTGACTTCCTGGCCTCTCTTCGCAGGAAGGCAGTGCATGAAATAGGCCTTAGGATTGATGTTAAACAATTTGCTATTGACCTGATATGGCTTTAGGTCTTTCACTCTGCGTTTTTCCTGCGTTTTTGGAATCTGATATGACATCCAGGTATCCGTATATATTATATCTGCATTTTTCACAGCCTCCTTAGGATTTTCAATGTAAATATATCTGGATTTAACAACAGCCCTTGGATCTGGAAGGTAGTCATGCTTATTTGGAGAGGAAATTATTATCTCTGTCCCAGTTCTCTCGCCCTCTAAAATCAAAGAATGAGCAACATTATTATTTGCATCCCCCAAAAAAGCAACTGTCTTCCCATGCAATCTTCCAAGTTTTTCCTTGATTGTCATGAAATCAGCAAGCGCCTGGCACGGGTGGTACATATTTGTTAGTCCGTTAATTACAGGCACTTTTGAGTATTTTGCAAGCTCCTCTATATCAGAATGCTCGTAAAGGCGGGCCATCACAACATCAACATACCTGCTTATGACTTTTGAAAAGTCTTTGATAGATTCTTTTTTTCCGAGAGTTGAATGCGAAAGGTCATAATATATCGCGTGCCCTCCAAGTTTATTCATTGCAACATCAAATGAAATATGCGTTCTCAAGGACGGCTTGGCAAAGAGCATCAATAGCGTCTTGCCTTTTAGGATTTCAGAATGTTTCTTATTTCTCTTTAGCCTGTCAGCCCGGATTATAGCTTCGCTAATGTCTTCCTTGCTCCAGTCTTTTAAGGATAATAGATGTTTCATCGCACAATCACCGTCCCGCCTTCTTTCCTGATTGTCTTGTCGATATCATCTATATTTGTTATTATCACTTTCTTCCCTCCGTTTTCCAAAAATTTGATAGCTGCCTCAATCTTAGGGCCCATGTTTCCTGCTGGAAATTGCCCGGTTTCATAATGCAGCTTTATATCCTTCAATCCAATCTTCTTAATCATCCTCTGCCTGTTTGTTTTATAATCAAGATAGACGCCGGGAACATCTGTTATCATTATTAAAACATCTGCCCTGACAGAATTAGCAAGGCATTGTGACGCTAAATCCTTGTCTATTACTGCTTCAATGCCTTCAAGCCCTTTATCGCCTTTAACAACAGGAATCCCTCCCCCGCCTGCAGCAATAACAACACAATTATTTCTCAACAAATCTTTTATCACATCAGTCTCTATTATCTGCAAGGGCTTAGGGCTTGCGACAACTCTTCTGTATCCCCTGCCAATATCCTGTTTTATTCTGAATTTATGCATCAATTTATTTGCCTGTGCTTTAGTGTAAAATGGCCCGACAAACTTCGTTGGATTATTAAAAGCAGTATCATTCTTGCTGACTAGCACCTGTGTCAGGACAGTAACAATATTCTTTTTCAATCTCGTTTTCTGAAAAAGATTATACAAATTCTGCTGTATAATGTATCCAATCTGTCCCTCTGTCTCTGCGTCTAAGACATCCAAAGGCATTCTGGAAACTTTTTTCTTTGCAAGCTCCTGCTGCAGTAACAGATATCCGGCCTGCGGGCCATTTCCATGGGTCAGAATAACATCATTGGCCCGAATAACAGGATAAAGCTTTTTCATGGCCCTTTCAGTATCATTTATCTGCGTATCAATAGTCGCCTTTTCACCTTTCTTTAGGATGGCGTTCCCGCCAAGGGCTATAACAATTTTCATTTTCACCTCATTGATTAGAGTAAATGATGATTTATATAATTAATCTCCAAGCTCTTTCAGAGCTTGTTGCGCATAGAATTTTATATTAGGTCTTAGCTTTTCTTTCTCCAAGTCCTCCAGAGAAAACCATCTAATGTCCTCACTCTTTTCTCTTTCCGGCTGGATTATCTCATCATTTTCTGCCGTAGCAAAATAAACAAGAGTTACATGCTCATGCGTTTGATTTATCTTATGTCTATTCAAGTACTTTGGAGGAATAAGTTCAAGGTAATCTATGTCTCCTTTCTGCATAGCCTCGCCCGCTAATTTAACCTTTAATCCAACTTCCTCCTCAACCTCTCTGACAGCTGCCTGGTTCGGGTCCTCATCCAATTCTATATGCCCGCCAACACTAAGCCATACCTTATGCTTGTCATGTTTTCTCAAGAGAACTTTATTCTTATGGACAATAAAAACTTCAGCAGTAAAATCTATCTTTTCATGTATGTGCGGCATTCTAATCCTTCTTCAGCCAGCCATCATTAACTTTTCCCATTATCCTTTCAATTTCAGACCTGAAAGTTTTATTCCAGAAATAAATTGACTCGTCAATGAAATCGGCTTCTTTTTTCTTGTCCTTCGTAATTCCAATAAGGGTGTTTTTACTAACAATCCCCATAGTTTGAGATATCAGAGAGCTTATTTTCTTCTTTTCATCATCATTAAACATTCTTGATTCAGTCATTAGCATCATGTTTCCAGGGTTTGTGAAAACAAGCCCATGCAGATAATTATTCCAATTCATATAAGTGCTTGTTATACGAGAGCATATCTGCCTGCTTAGGTGATTGCTTACAAATCGCTCTCCAAGAATAGCATCCTTGATAAAAAAAGCCGAATCTAATTCATCCAATGTCGCCTTGAATCCAAGTTCTTTTTTCATTTTCTGGAATTCAGATTCCAGTTCTTTCAGCATTTGACTATTATCCATTCAATGACTCATTTACAGAATTTATAAAACTATCCTAGGCCTAAGCCGAATTTCTCTTTCTAAAGAGACTTCTTCGTGCGCCAGATTAAATCCGAATTCTTCAATTAAATCTTCAGTAAAATTTAAGTCTATTAATATATCTCTTAGAATAATAGAAAAACAATAACGGCACATAGCAACATTTTCTTTTCGGCATAAGATACATTCAGTTATGTTCATGGTTTCAGGGGGAAACTTATGCTTTATCTTTCTTAAGGCATCATCTCTTGTTATTGAACGAACCTTAGAACTCTTAAGTAAAATATTTACTTGTTTAATGTAGCAGCTTCTACAGGTAGGATCAGAAATAGAATCCTCGCATATAATACATGAGTTAGAACCGAACATATTTAATCGCCATCTTATGTTTATCCAAGAAAAAGGAGGTTATATAACAAAGCAGTATTTGATGATACTCTGTTGTATATTATTATACTCCTTTGTTGTCAAAATCAGGTTAAATTTCTCTAAGTTTTTTAAATCTTAAAAATTCAACAATTATCCGAATTTTTTTTTAAAGGTTTCAAGATATATTATTATCAAGGGCAGCAATATTGGCCCTATGAATATTCCAATAATTCCAAACATGCTAGCCCCGCCAATAACTCCTACAATGGTGGTTATTGGGCTAACTTTGACCTTTGCTTGTACTATTCTTGCAAGAAGAAAATTGTCAATTGTGCTGATTATCAAAGCCCCATAGAAAAACAAGGCGATTCCTTTGCTTAGAACCCAATAGTCCTGGGAGAAATATCCCGCTAAGATCAGATATAAAGAAGCAGGCAGCCATATTATGGCTGTTCCAACAAAGGGAATCAAGGCAAAAAAGGCCAATAAAATTCCTAAGATTAGCGGAAATGGAACTCCAAAGATATAAAATCCTATAGCTGCAATAACCCCCTGTATAAACGCAACAAATAACTGTGCAAAGATTACTGTATGGGTTATATCTCCAAATTCCTTAACGAGCCTTCTTATCGTTTTTGCCCTCATTGGAAGAAAGGAAACTATTTTTTTTAATATCTTTTCCCAGTCTTTTAGAATAAAAAAAGTTATAACCAATGTAATGAAAATTCCTCCAATTATTAAGGGTATGCTCAAGATAAAATGTGTTATTTTCTCTTCCAAAATGGGCAGCAATTTCTGTATTTGTTTATCAAAACCAAACTTGGATAATTGTTCTAAACTGAATTTTTCTGCCTGATTAAGAAGAAAGCATACTTTTGACTCCGCATCAGTACAGCTGTAACCAAACAAAGCTCCCTTCACAATATTATTTGACAAAGAATTATAAAAATAAAAACCTTGCTGTGCAATTCCAAAAGTTAGAAAAGCAAAGGGTATTAGTACAATAATAACAATAATAAGCAAAGATAAAAAAATTGAGATAGATTTGTTTGGTATCTTTTTAGCTATTTTCTTGTACAAAGGAAAAGAGATGTATGCGAGAAGCACACTGCCAAGAAGAATAGTTATCATTGGCTGGATTAGTTTAAAAAAGAGAAATAGTACCAAGATAAATATTATAAATGGAACTATTTTTTGATACTGATTTTGGGCTGCCATGGTATAAATTTACTTGCCTAAACCCTGTTGTATACCCATGCAATCAACCATCCGCCTATAAATCCGTCAATAAATGCCCAGACAGCCCCAATCACAGCTCCCAGAAAAGTAGAATCGTACCCTATATACAGCGAGCTTGCGACTGAAACTATAGCGCTTCCCCATCCCCATAAGCTGGATGTAATCCCAAGCAAGAATGCGCCCAAAGCAGACACAATCCCTAAAGACAAAGCCAGCTTTCTTGTATTCAAGGATTCCATTAAATCAAACACAAATTAAATATATAAATCTTGTCAGACTCACATAAAATGCCAAAAACCTCTTCAGGATTATTGATGTATAAACTCAAGGATTCTAAACTCTATTTCTTCATAGTCCATCCTGGCGGGCCCTTCTGGAAAGGCAAGGACAAAGGGGCATGGAGCATTTCCAAAGGAGAGATAGACGATAGGAATTATTCGCATGAGGCAATGCTGGAAAATGCAAGGAGGGAATTAAAAGAAGAGGTTGGAGTTGATGCTCCGATGGAAGAAGAGAAATATATCTATCTGGGGGAGATAACCCAGAAATCAGGCAAAGTTGTCCATGCATGGGCGTTTGAGGGGGATTTCTTCCTATTGCAATGCACCTCTTTTGCCGAGATTGAATGGCCTCCCAAGTCAGGTAAGAAAATAAAATTTCCGGAAGTTGACAAGGCAGGTTTCTTTATGGAAAAAGAAGCAATGGAAAAAATCAACCCAGCGCAGATTCCTTTTGTAGATAGGCTGAAAAACTATTTAAAAGAAGCAAATAAGATATAATCTTGGGGCAAGTAGAAAATATTATATATCCTTATTTTTCTGGAATTATATGATTTGGTTTGCAGAAGAGCCGGAGAGAGAATCTCTAAGAAGTTATTTAGAAAATAAACTTGGAGTAAAGACCAAAGATTCTTCAGTTCCAGCTCCCGAAGGCACTACAAGAGTAGAAGGATTCTCAATCAGAAGACCATATCCTCAAGGCGTAGATGATGTAGTAATTTTAGAAGAGACAAATGCCTATTATTTTAATGAGGGATATATCGTTGAGGGTCTTGGCAAGCCAGGAAGCGACCTCACAAGGACTTCCATTCTTGGAATTTCGAATGGCTCGGAAAATCTCCATGCAACTATATCTACTGGAAAGAGCGGAATTTATTTTTTAATCGGAAAGAGCCAATAAACTTTTATAGTAAATTATTAATCCTTGTATATGGAGCATGTAGTAAAAATTCTCATGAAGGAATTTGTCACCCATGACACTATCAGGTTCATCACAGAGAAGCCGGAAAATTATAATTTCCTCCCGGGCCAGGCAACAGAGGTTTCAATCAATCAGCCTGGCTGGAAGGATAAGAAGCGCCCATTTACATTCTGTTCAAAGAATAGTGATCCTGTTCTTGAATTTACAGTTAAGATTTATCCGCATGAAGGAGTCACAGAACAGCTTTCCAGGTTGAAACCGGGCGACGAGCTGATAGTCAGGGATGTATGGGGGACAATAAACTACAAAGGGCTCGGAGTATTTATTGCAGGAGGAGCGGGCATCACGCCATTTATAGCAATCTTAAGGGATTTAATGGACAAGGGACAGGCAGAAGGCAACATGCTTCTTTTTGCCAATAAGGCATGGAAAGACATCATCTTAGAAAGGGAGTTTAAGGAAATGCTCGGAAACAAGGCTCATTTTATTCTCTCCAGGGAAGAAAGGGAAGGTTATGATTCAGGCCGCATAGATGAAGATTACCTAAAACGGCACATCAAAGATTTCAATCAGAACTTTTACCTTTGCGGTCCAACGCAATTCATAGTTTCAGTGAAAAGGGCCCTCGATTCTCTCGGAGCAAGCCCGGAATCTGTGGTTATAGAAGTTTAGCGTCTTTTTCTTCCCTTTAATCTTGTAGTCCTCTTAGGCATTTTGTTTTTGAACTTGAAGCCATAATAGACCATAAAGATTCCAACAAGAACTATGAGGATAGAAATTGCAATCGGCAGGTCTTTATTTCCATATTCAAGGCTGTAATTTCCAAGGACCCTTATAGCATGAAGCACAGTCCCTATCAGGAAGATGATCGCAGACAGCATGAAGTAATCTCTCTCGTTCATTGGAATACTGCTAAAATCCCTCCCATTATAGCAAGATTGACAAGCCAGTATAATGAGTTAATCCAGTACAGGCTTGCAGGTTTCCCTTCCCACAATATGCTTCCTAATGAAACTGTTGCTACAAATCCGAGCCACATCCAGACGCCTGTCCCAAGGCCTTCCGTAAAAGTTGTCGCATTGACGTAGGCAATGATATGCGCAAGGACAAAACCGACAATCAAAGCTGCAATGATGGCCAGTAAGTAGGATTTAGCCATTCCCTTGCTTTTTGCCTTATTGATATCTTTCCTACCAAAACCCATTAAGTTCATCCACTGCTTCCCAAACAAGGGCCCGTACCACAAGCTTCCAATAATCATAGATATAATAGCAGAAGCAAGAACAGCCCAATAGTTAACAGACACAAAATAAACTCCCATCATTTCACCTTTAATCTATTTAAAGGAGTAAATTCATTCCAATTCTTCTCAAACATGTCCTTCATGGAGTTTGCAAGATAATCGCTTGAAAGCCAGACAGCAGTGTCATAGCTTGGATGCACACTCTTATCATCAAGAAGCATAAACATAAGTTCTTTCCCATCTACAAGAGCGAATCTTCCTTGGCTCTTTCCATCAACAGACCTGACTTCAGCATATTTTGAAAGCTCCTTAGCCACCTTGTAATTTGACTCATTAATAGGAGCTGCAATCCTGACTTTAACTCCCCTCTTCTTTGCCTTTTCAAATGCAGGCATCAGCGCTTCCATCTTTCTATTAAGTCCATCGGCGCTTGTAACAATTACAGCGTCACTACTAGCATTCTTTAGCATCATGTCAAGATGGTTGTACATATTTTGTCTTCCCTTAAGACTTCCAGATAAATCTGACGGCTCAATGTACTTTACCCCATTATGGTACAGATTGTCAAGCTCTTCCATGACTTCATCTCCTTTAAGCTTTTCAAGCCTTTTTGACCTGTCCTGGGCATCAACAACAAGGTTCTTCTTGACCCTTTCAACAACCTCTTCAGGTTTTAGGGCAATAAACTTTATGGGCTTCCCAATCTTCATGATGATAAATCCCTTCTTCTCCAGAGATTCAAGGATATCGTAAGTTCTTGATCTTGGAACATCAGAAATGTTGCTCAATTCCCCAGCCGTCGAAACCCCCCGGGATAAAAGAGAAGTCCAAACTTTTACTTCATACAAATTCAAATCAAATATCTTCCTTAACCTGCTTAAAAATTCTTCGTTAACTATCATTTAACACCCTTTACTCCATACAGAATGCCGTGAGGTATTTAAATGTTTTCTAGATGACTCCTATATAATTACGAAAATAAGTTCGTTACTACTCAAAATTAAAACGAATCTTACTATCCCTTATTTCGACTTCAATCCATCCCCCTACATCTTTGCCGTCGGAAAATTCAATTTCGGCAGAACCTGTCCTGTCCATGAGCATTTTCTTTTTTCCTTCCAGTCTCTTATTCATTCTGCCTGCACTTATTTTGAGATTTATTTTGTCTTCCTTATTAAGCCCTCTTTTCTTTCTTTCGGCCTGAACTCTCCTCGAAATCTCCCTTACAAATCCTTCAGTTTCCAGTTCCTCATCGGTTTCAAGGTCAAGCTCAACTTTAATTTCCTTCCCCTTCTTTGATTCAACTTCCTTTAAATTAAGCTGGCCCGCAATCACCCTCTTCAGGCTTTCATCAAGCTTCTCTTCTGAATAAACAACTGCTTTTCTTAGAGGCCATCTTAATCCCACTTTTTCCCTGTCTCTCTCGGCAAGGCCTAACTCAATTATTTTCATGCTGGTTTCAAATTTATTTTCCAGGTCAAGATCAATCTTGTTGTCATCATACTTAGGCAAATTGCTAAGGAAAATAGAATCTTCTTTACCTTTATCTTTCCACATGCCTTCAGAAACAAAAGGGCATATAGGAGAAATTAGTTTCAAGAATCCTGAAAAGATTTCATCAAGAAGCCCTCCAACCTCATCAGCCCTCTCCCTTATAATCTGGATGTAAGTCCTGCTCAAATCCTCAACAAGAAACTTTTCAAGTTTCTGAACGGCCTCATGCAGTTTATATCCATTATACGCCTCGGTAACCTCCTTTATGAGAGAATTATACCTGGAAACTATCCACTTATCTTCTATGAAAAGATTTCCTTCCTTCTTTCCTGACTGACTTATGAAATTGTTTAAATTGAGAAGAATGGTGAAAAACTTTCTAATCTCTTTAAATTCTCTCTCATCATATGCAAAGTCCTCCCCCTTTGAAAGCTTGGCAAAATAGTACCTTATGTAATCTCTCCCGTATTTTGCTATAACCTCTTTTGGAGAGACTATGTTGCCGAGAGATTTAGACATTTTATTTTTTCCGACATCAAGAACCATTCCATGCACTATAATATTTTCAAAAGGCCTTCTTCCAAAAGCAATTTGTGACAAAATCATCTGCGAATTCCACCATCCTCTGAACTGGTCTTTCCCCTCAATGTTGAGGTCAGCTGGCCAATATCTATCAAACTTTTCCTTTTCTCTCGGGAAATCAAGTGCCGCCCAGCTTGAAACTCCAGAATCAAACCATACATCAAGGACTTCCGGAACTCTCTTCAAATCCCTGCCATTTTTTCCTTTTATCATAATCTCATCAATTCCCGGCTTGTGTAGATTGATCTCCTTTTTACCAGACAACTTTCGGAGCTCATCAAGGCTTCCTATGACAACTTTCTCTCCGGTTTCAGGGTCATACCAGATAGGCAGGGGAGTCCCCCAGTATCTCTGTCTAGAAACAGGCCAGTCCCCAACTCCTTCAAGCCAGGCTTTCATTCTCAACCTCATATAATCAGGCACCCAGTTATTTTCATTATTTTCCTTAAGGAGATCTTTATGAATATCAGATATTTTAAGGAACCATTGCGGTTGTGCAATCATTAGTAAGGGGCTTTTATCTCTCCAGCATAGCGGATAGTCATGCACATAATCAACTTGGGCTGCTATCTTTCCGTCTTTCTTAAGATCTTCTATGATTTCCTTATCCACTTCTCTTGCTTTCTTCCCTGCATATTTTCCGGCTTCTTCTGTCAGGACTCCATTAGACCCAACAGGAGAGGGCATGTCAAGCCCGTATTCCTTGCCGACTTCAAAATCTTCCTTTCCGTGTCCAGGGGCAACATGAACAAGCCCTGTTCCCTCTTCGGTTGTTACATATCTCGAAGATAAAACAACTTTATATCCATTTTTAACATTCAGTTTCAGGTTTTTTGAAAGAGGATTCTCATAACTCCATCCTTCCATCTCCTTTCCCTTGAACCTTTTCACTATTTTATAATCTTCAATTCCGGACTTTTTCATTACACCTTCAACTAAGTCTTCTGCAATAATCCACTTCTCCCCTAAATCAACTTCTGCATAATTTATCTCTGGATTTACCATGACTCCTGTATTCGCAGGAAGTGTCCATGGAGTTGTAGTCCATATAATAAGACTGACATCTTTTTCATTTACTGGGAACTTTACATAAGCTGATTTATCTCTCTGTTTCCCATATTCAATTTCATTGAAAGCAACAGCCGTTTCGCATCTTGGACAGACGTGCACCGGATATTTTCCTAGGTAAAGAAGATTTTTTTCATCAGCTTTTTTAAAAGCGTACCAGACCGCTTCAATATATTCATCATCCAGTGTGAGATAAGGCCTTTTCCAGTCCATCCAGACCCCCAAATCCATAAATTCCTCATTCATCACATCGATATATTCTGTAGCAAATTCTTTGCATCTCTTTATGAATTTTTCAACACCATATCTTTCTATGTCTTGCTTGCTCTTGCTCCCTATTTCTTTTTCAACCTTGAATTCTATAGGGACTCCATGGGTATCATATCCAGGCCTGTCAAAAACATCTTTGCCTTGCAGCCTCATAGCCCTCATAAAAATATCCTTAACTATCTTGTTCAGAGCAGTCCCCATATGAATGTTCCCTGTCGCGTAAGGAGGACCATCCATAAAATAAAATTTCTCGCCTTTCCTGTTCTTCTCTTTTACTTTTTCGTAAATTTTATTTTTCTTCCAAAATTCCAGTATCTTGTCTTCAGTTTCTTTATTCATAACAAAATCTCTTCTTCCCTCTTTTTATAACTTCCCCTAATCCCTAAATTGCTGCCTTCGTCCATTTCCTATCATGGCTTTTCATCAAGCCCACAAGGGCAAGGATAAGCAGATATCCGAAAGTCCAGCTTCCTGTCTTCCATCCTGTAAGCCAGAATCCTATAATGAATATAGCAGACACTATCATTATTATCTTGAGCCATTTTCTCCCATTAGCAAGCTCATCCCTGGAAAACCAGGCTATCAGAAAGCCAACAGGAAAAGCAGTAAGCAGCAGGATGAATTCTATCATTTTGCCTCCTTTTTCTTTCCAAGCCCTGTCTTTATTCCTATACCAAGTCCGAAAAGGGCAGCGCCCAGAACAAATAATATAAGATAGCTGACAAAAAGGTCTTTCGTGAGGTCATAAATTAGGCCTTTAAGAGCAGGGAGCTCACTTAAACTTATTCCAAAAGGAAGAGTGACAATAAGCAAGTTTTCTACAAGGTTCTTGAATATTCCGGCAATGACAAAAGGCAGCCCAGAAATCATCCCAACAATTCCAAGATTAACTAGAGCCCCAATTCTTGCAAGAAGAATTATTATAATTATAAGGATTAAATTAATAGCCCCAATTGTCCATAAAATTCGGTCTACCTTTTCTTTTTCAACAATTTCCTGAACAATACCGGTTTCATCAATCTCTCCAAAAAGAATTTCCTCAATTTTTTCTTTGATTAAATCTTCAATGCCATCTCTGCCTGCAAATCTGATTTCGTTACAATCAATTTCAATTCCTTCAGGCAATTCCTGGGTATTAAAATAGATTTTTTCTTTGTTTTGGCATTCAGACAAAAGGGAATCATATAAAAGACTGTAATCAATTTCCCCTTCAAGATTTATTCTATCACTTCCAATATCAACAACATCATCCACAACTTCCTCTACAGCTCCCTGTTCTATTTCTCCTGAAATAGTGTACAAAAGAACGAAAGACATCATTCCTATGACGAGGATAATGCTTACTATAACCCTCAAAATAAATCCGATTCCCATAAAAGGGATTATCCTGCCTGATTTATAAACTTATTTTATCAATCTCTTCAGCCACTTCAAAATCCTTCTCTGTGACCGTTTTTTCGGAATGAGTAGAAAGGCTAAGCCTGACAATACGGTAGCTTATTATCATATCAGGATGATGCTCCTTATTCTCCGCTATGTCAGCAACCTGATTAACAAAATTAATTGCTCTCTTGAAACTACTGAACTCAAAGATTTTCTCAATCGAATTCTGTTCTAATGCCCAACCTTTCAGGCGCTGCATCCTCTTGCTTATTTCAGCTAAGTTCATAAGAATTAATTTTGGCCCTTTCTTAACTTCTCGAGCTCATCCCTGTCCCTTTGCAGTCTTTCTTCAGCCTGCTTTATTTTGTCCCTGCTTCTTAGCTTATTTATCTGCGCCTGGGCTTCCATAAGTTTTCTTTCCGCATCAGCAAGCTCATCAGCATCAACTTCCTTTACTACCTTGGATTTCGTTGGCACAGCATCTATAAGCCCCATCTTAATTTTTCTTGTTCTTATCATCCTTCCCACAACAAATCCAATAATCCCACCAAGAACAACAACTGCAAGTATATAATAGAATATTTTTGAAATCCCCTCCGTAGGTCCTCCTGTAACTGCCTGTCCTGTTATTTCCCCATCAGCACTCGCATCCTCCTGCCCAAGGGTTACATTAGGCTCCAATTCTGCCGCCTCTTCAGTTACATTTTCTTCGGTCGCATTATTCTCGCTCGGTTCCACAACAGGGGTCTCTTCCTCTATGCCCTTAGGAAGGCCTATCACTATTTCCGCCTGGTCTTCATAAGGCCCAAAAGCTACATCTCTGAATTGGGTTATTCCAGATTTAGACACAGAAACTTTCATCTCAAAGTAAGGATTCTCTGTTGTATAGTCCACTATGGCTATCCCTTCACTATCAGTCACAGCCTCTAAAGTATTTCTCACACGGCGGTTAATATCTTCAGGAATAATAATCTTGATTGTAACATCTGCTTCAGGGGTTGTAGTCACAACTTTAATCTGGCTTGTGAACCCAAGAACTTCAGGAGATAGCACAGGTATAACTAAAAGCAATAAAAGCAAAAAACCCCACCTCTTTACCACCATTTCTATTCAGATATTTTATACTATTTAAATATTGTTGGTCGTCAGAAAAGAAATTGCTCTGCGGGTTTTTTCAATTATAGTAAACGCCGAAGGCAGGAATCGAACCTGCATATCCGGTGAAGGAAACGGAGTTAGCAACCCCGCGGGCTACCACTGCCCAACTTCGGCTTAGTGAATAATCATTAAATCGCCTTTTAAGTTTTGTCATAATCCTCAGATTGGATATATCCAGCCACAGAAATCTTTAAAAGAGAACTATATTCTGCATTATAGTCAATATAAAATATATAATAAAATATAATAAAAATGGAACTCTGGCAAATCGCAACAATCTCTGCAACTTCCCTGGCCATTATCTTGTCCTTGATTCTCTTCCTGTCAAGATTTAGGATTTCGATAAAGTTGTTTCATCCTCTGATAATGATTGTTTTGATTTTTTCCACAGGTTTTTGCATGAGATTATCAGAAAGCCAGAGAGTAGTTGACTTAGGCTATTTCTTCACAGACTTAAGTTTCCTGTTCACATATATACTTTTTACAGCAACCCTTATCCTCGGACAGAAAAAATACTGGAGAGTCACTTAGATTTTTTTCTCTTCTTGTCTTCTTTGATATGCACATCTATCTGTGGGAAAGGTATGCTTATTCCTGCCCTATTTAAGGCATTGTAGATTCTTGTATTAGCCTCATCAATTGCAGTAAACCTGTTATCATAATCGTCAACATAAAAATAAGCCTTAAAGTTCAAAGAGGACGAGCCCATTTCAGTAAATCTTACTGCAGGTTCCGGCTCTGAAATAAAATGCTCTACTTTCTTTATCTCATCAAGGATTAATTTCTTAACTTTATCAATATCACTTCCGTAAGCAACTCCAAATGGAATAACTGCTCTTGACTTCTTCTCTGGAAGTGCGACATTTTGTATTTTACTATCAGCCAGCTTTGTATTGGGGACTATAATCAGTTCATTATCAAAAGTTATTATTCTCGTGCTTCTCAAACCAACTTGAGATATCTTTCCCTTAGTCTCAGCATCTAAATATATCAAATCTCCTATTTTGACAGATTTATCAAGGAGAATAGATATTCCCGAGAAAACGTTGGCAAGCGTAGGCTGCAAGGCTAAGGCTATTGCCAGTCCGGCTATCCCAAGTCCGGCAAGTAAAGGCCCTATTTCAACACCCCACAAGTCAAGAATATAAAGAAGGGCTATAAGTATCCAGGCCACCCTTAGGACGCTATTGACAAGAGAAAGCAGGCTTTCCCTTGTAGATGAATTTGAGCTTTTTATCTTTCCCATAAGAACAACGAACAAGACTACATCTACAAACAGATAAATTATGTATGCAATCATCAAGATTATCACAGAAGTCACGATTCTCGCAAAAATCTCATCGACTCCGGCCGCAAGCGGAATCTCTTCTAAAGCAACACGTAACCCTATAAGCAAGATAAGGACTGTCAGAGGTCTTGAAACCTTTTTGATAAAAACATCATCAATATTTGTTTTAGTTTTTGCAGTTGCTCTAAGGACAATTTTTTCTATGATAAAAGCAGTAACTTTTAGTATCAAAAAAACTCCTAGCAGAACGACTAGCGCTCTCAAATAAGGATTAGCGACGTAATCATTCAAAATTTCTATCATTATATTCTATACGAAAAGTCTTTTTTAAAGCTTGTTAATTTTTTTTGCTTTTTTCTCAGCTCTTTCAATCATTCCCTTTTTCAGGCCAAGAAAAACTCCTCCCTCTTTCCCGCCAACATACGTATTTTCGCCAGGCTTTATTATATCATTCAAAGCATCTAATTCAATATCAATATGAGTCACACTCGCTCCTGACTTTCCCTTAACATGCAGATATACATCAGCCTTCCCAAGTTTTATTTTTCCTTCTCCTGGCCCTGACATCCTATAACAAAGAGCACATTTAATTTAAATATTGCCCTTCTTTTCTTTTAGGATGAAAAAAGGCCTAAAATTTCTTTTGGTTGCAGACTCTCTTGCAACTTTGGCTTTAGGCATGCTTGGGCCGATTTATGCAATCTTTGTTGAGCAGATAGGAGGGGATATTTTGGATGCCAGCTGGGCATTTTTTGCGTTTACTCTGACGTCCGGAGTAGTAATCTATATCATAGGAAAATGGGAGGACAAGATAAAACACAAGGAAAAACTCATATCTTCAGGATATTTCTTAGTTGCTCTTGGATGTCTTGGCTATATTTTAGTATATAATCAGATATCTCTGCTTGGGGTTCAGGTAATCTTAGGTTTTGCAATTGCTCTTCTCTCTCCGGCATATGACTCATTATATTCGCATTACGTAAGAAAAAAAGAGGAAGCCTCTGACTGGGGCTCCTGGGAAGCGATGGGGTATATAGTTTCAGCCTTTGCAGCATTAATTGGAGGATATATTGCGAGCCAGTTAGGATTCAAGGCCTTATTCTTTGTGATGTTTCTCTTTGCTCTTTTCGGAGCCTTTGCATCTTTAAGCTTGTTCAGGTCAAAGAATTATCTTAACACACAGTAAGGCTAACCTTTAAAAGCCCTTTTGTCACCATATTACTATAGCGAGGTGGAGCAGTCTGGAGTGCTCACCGGGCCCATAACCCGGAGGTCGCGTGGTTCAAATCCCGCCCTCGCTATTTTTTCTTAAAATCACTTTTATCTCATCAATACTCAAATAGTTCTCATTCAAAACTTCAATATCTTCCCCACTCCCAGTAGCTAATCTATATTCCCTGAAAGCCAGCAATTCCTCTCCATATCCTTTCTCTATGGCTTTCATATCGGTTTCCCTTTCCGTCTTTGTTCGGAAATCTTCGGAAAGCCCATATCTGACACCAAATAATAAGAATCCGGGAAAGTTCATTTCAGAATAGCTCTCAAGATGCGCAAGCTCATGCGCTAGCATGCCTGTGAGTTCAATATCGCCGGCATCAGCCAGCTTTTCATAATCAAGCGTTATGACATAATTGCCAAAAGGATACCTTTTTGCCTCTGCAGACCCTATCTTAATCTCTTTTAAAACAAAGCTTATTTCCCCGTCTATTTCATAATGCACTGAAATGTTTTCATATATCTCATTTATTTTTAAGATAAAATCAGCTTCATAACCTTCAGCATAAGGAAGAAAAATCATTGTTATAATAAAAGCAATAAAAATAAATTTATTCATACAAATGACAGTTTACAATATTTAAAATATTATGTGCCGTCAGATTTAAATCCTTTATAAATTATAATTATGAATGTTATTATTAGGCATAGACGATGCAGGTCGAGGCCCATTAATAGGCCCGATGATTTTAGCAGGCGTATTAATCGAAAAGAAAGAGGAAAATAAATTAAAGGCCCTTGGAGCAAAAGATTCCAAACTCCTTTTACATACGCAGAGGATGAAAGTGGCAAAAGAGATAGAGAAGACAGCCATAAGCCATAAGGTCCTGCTTTCAACCCCGGAGGACATAGACGATGCTGTAACAACTGTAAATCTCAATACCTTGGAAGCAATAAAATCAGCAGAAATAATTAATTCATTGAATAACAAAAAGCAAAAAATTAAAGTCGTAGTCGATTGTCCTTCCGTAAATACCCTCGCCTGGAAAAACAAGCTTCTCACATTCATAAAAAATCCGGAGAATCTGGATATTTACTGCGAGCATAAGGCTGATTTCAATCATCCTGTCGTTTCAGCAGCATCAATCCTTGCAAAAGTGAGAAGAGAAGAAGAAGTAGAAAAGATAAAGAAGCAATACGGCAACATAGGCTCTGGCTATCCATCAGATCCCGTGACAAAAGAATTCCTCAAGGAATACGGAAAAAAACTACAGGATTCAGGCATTTTTAGGAAATCCTGGGCGACATGGAAAGCGCTTTTTCCGGAAGATAAAAAGCAGAAGACACTAAGCGAGTTCTAATCTCGATGCTCAATAATTTTATATATCCCTGGCGAATATAAGCTTCTATGACCCACGTAAAAAGGATGGTTATGCAGGGCTTCAAGTCCTTCGCCCCCAAGACAGAGATAAGTTTTGACCCAGGGATAAACACGATAGTCGGCCCGAATGGTTCTGGAAAATCAAACATCTCCGATGCCTTGTGTTTTGTCCTCGGAAGATTATCTGCAAAATCAATGCGTGCTTCAAAAGCAAAGAACCTTCTCTTCATGGGCTCCAAATTATCCAAGCCAGCTAAGGAGGCCTTTGTTGAACTTGTTCTTGACAACCAGAATAACACTTTTCCCATACCCTTGCCAGAAGTCTCATTGAAAAGAGTAGTAAGGAGGAACGGGCAGAGCATCTATCAGATTAATGGGGAAACAAGGACAAGAGGGGAAGTATTGGAAACTTTAGCGCAGGCGGGAATAGATCCCCACGGATTTAATATTATTCTCCAGGGAAACATACAGGCACTAGTGAAAGCGCACCCTGAAGAAAGAAGAAAAATCATAGAAGAAGTTGCTGGAATTTCCATCTATGAAAGCAGGAAGGAAAAATCCCTCAAGGAGCTGGAAAAGACAGAAGATAGACTAAAAGAGGTTAATACCATCTTAAGAGAAAGGACCTCTTTCATGAACAATCTTGAAAGGGAAAGAGCGCAGGCGCTGAAGTTCAAGGAGCTGGAATCAACAGTTAAGAGATGCAAGGCCTCAATTATCCAGAAAAGGCTGGATGAAAAAAACAAGGAGTTGCAGCAGCTTAAGACTTCAATTTCAAATAAATTAGAACAGAAGAACAAGATAAAATCCCAGCTTCAGGATTTGCAGGAAAAAATAGAGGGATACAACAGCAAGATTCAGGAGATAAACAAGCACATACAGAAATCAACAGGGCTTGAGCAGGAATCGCTGCACACCGCAATTTCAAATCTAAGGGCAGAGCTTGAAGGCCTGCGTGTAAGAAAAGAAAATTATGAAAACAGGAAAGGGGAAATAGAGCACAGGATAGAACAAATGCAGCTATCCATCCCCGAACTGCAGCAGGAAATAGGCAATCTAAGAAAAGAGTCTCCTCTTATGGCAAAAAAGCAGGAAGAACTGCAGAAGAAGAAGAAAGAGCTTGAGCAGATACAGGAGCAGAGAAAAGTCCAGTATACTCTTAAGACCCAGCTGTCTTCTCTGAAAGAAATCCTGAAGGACAAGCAAAACCAGCTTGCAAGGGCAGATGCAGAATCGGATTCAACTCTCAAGCAGCTTGAAGAGCTCTCGACAGAATTAAGATACAAATCTCAGGAAGATTGCAGCAAATCTCTTGATTCTCTGGCAGGTAATCTAAAAAAGGCAAAAGAGGCCATAATAGAAATTTCAAGGAAAGAGCTTGAAAATGAAAAGAAAATTTCAATTTCAGAAAGCCAGGCTCAAAATGCCGAGGAAACAAAGAGAAAAGTAAGGGACATTGATTTATGCCCTCTTTGCCAGACAAAAATAACAGAAGAGCACCTGAATCATGTCTTCTCTAATTCAGACAAAATAATCTCTGAATCTGCAGAATCAATAAAAAATGCTAAAAATGCACTGGAAGTCCTTTCCAATGAAAGAAAGAAGAAAGAGGAGCAGGTTGCAAAATACGAGGAAGATTTGCACCACGCCCAGAGAGAGATTGCGAGCCACAAGGCAATACGCGATAGGCAGGAGTATCTTAAGAGGATTCTCGCCCAGCAGGAATTGCTTAAGAATGAGCTTAAGGATTTGGAATCAAAGAGGGCAGGGCTGGAAAGCAAGACATTCAACCTTTCATCGCTGGAAGAAGCATATTCGGATAAATTAAGGGAAATAGAAGAGATATCATCAAGGACTGAAGAGAACGTGGACCACACTCTCGTGTTTAAGGAGAGGGAACTGGAAAAGATAAAAGATGTTATCAAGCAGAGCACTTCAGATTTAAAGGAATTGCAAGAAGAAATAGATGAAATAGAATCAAGTCTTGAAGAAAAAGAAAATTCTCTGGAAATCAAGGAAGGGGAAGAAAAAGAGCTATCTGAAAAGTTCAAAAAAATGTTTGCTGAAAGGGACTCAATACAGGATAAGATTAAGGAAGATAGCTACTCTATGTCTGAAGTCCAGACGTCCCACAGCCAGATAGAGGAGCAGATTAATTATCTAAAAGTTGGGGATGCAAGACTAGAAGCCGAAAAAGAATCCCTTGAGATGGACTTAAAGGAATTTGTTGGGGCTGAATTAATCAAGGCAAGCATCCAGGTTCTGGAAGACAAGCTCGTTAAGGCCCAGGATGCCCTGAACAGGATAGGCTCAATAAACATGCGTGCCTTAGAGGTCTATGAGCAGGTTAAGGAAGAATATGACAGGGTCAAAGAAAAAGCAGACCATATAGAGTCTGAAAAGACGGAAATCATGAAGATTATAGACGAAATTGACAGGAAGAAGAAAAAAACATTCATGAAAACCTTCATCTCTATAAGCGACCTGTTTTCAGAGAATTTCTCAAGATTATACACGAAAGGAAGAGCTTATCTGGAGCTGGAAAATAATGAAGACCCTTTTGTGGCAGGTGTTAACATCGTCATAAAACTAGCAAAGGGAAAATACTTTGACATCACTTCCTTATCAGGAGGTGAGCAGACTCTTGTAGCCATTTCATTGTTATTCGCAATCCAGGAATACAAGCCATATCACTTCTACATCTTTGACGAAATAGATGCCGCGCTGGATAAGAGGAACTCACAGCGCCTTTCAGCTCTCCTAAGGCAATACATGAAGAACGGCCAATATATCGTAATCACGCATAACGATGCCATCATAACAGATTCCAATGTTCTTTACGGAGTCAGCATGCAGGAAGGCATCTCAAAGGTCTTGAGCCTGAAGCTGGATTAATGTCTCTTCTTATACATTTCATATAAAAAAGAAGCTACATTTGTTGCGGCCAGGATCACCCCTGCTTCTATCAAAAAATCCGGATTTCTTGCAGATTTAACCACAGCAAAAGTGCTGTATGCAACGGCGCAGAGTCCGCCAGCAATTGTTCCTGTTATGCCCCCCGCAATGTAGCTGCTTAATTCATCTTTCGCCAGATATTCCTCTGTTCTTCTTGCATTTTCTCTTTCTTCAGTACTTATTTGGGAAAAAGCGGTTGGAATGATAAAAGGAATAGCAGCATTAATTGGGAATTCATGCATGAAACCCTGTGCAAATCTGTATGTTTTTCTCATCTATCAAATCCTTCTTAATAATAAATTAATAGGGAAAGAGAAGAAAGTACTACAAAAAATAAAAGAGAAAAATAAACTTAGTAGTAACTTTCTCCGAATTCTTCCTTCGTTTCAGGCTTCCTTGTCAAAAGCACAATCAGCACAACAAGCAGGACAACAAAGATTATTGCCAGGATTATTGTAAGGACAACAGCGGCATTTCCTGAGGAGATGCTTGTTCCTTCAACCATGGCATTAAATGTCTTGCTCTGCACTACTTGTCCTTCGCTATGCACATTCACAGTAAAGTCGTAATCACCTTCTTCAGATGATTCAGCTGTGATCTGCACAGTTTTTGCGGATCCTGCAGGAACAACCACAACAGATTCAGCAAGACCAACATTCAGTCCTGCATCTGCATCTACAACCAACTCGTAGATTTTTATGGTGTTTCCAGAGTTCACAATTGTCATGGAGAAATCAGCTTTCTCTCCAGTGGCAACTCTTTCAGTAGTTCCAGAACTGACGATGTCAGTCCTCAAACCACCAACAACCACAACTCTCTTTATGACAGTTGTAGAGGAGTCGTCATTGAAGGCTGTTACCTCGATGTCATATACACCTGTTGCTGCGTTGGAAGGTATTCTAAGGAATACTCTTCTTTCGGCAGAGTCAAACTTTTCAGGCGTGCTTTCCGAATCTATATCTACTGATGACAAGTCACCGTAGAAGGTTCTGGAAGTGACACCAAGTGCAGGAATACTTGCTTCCACAAAAGTGTCTTCTGCTTCGTGTCTTCCTCTGTTCTTCAGAACAACGTCCAAAGACAAGGTATCACCAGCAGCTACTTCTGTAGCGCCTGCAACTGACAAAATCTCTACGAGGTAGGAATCTCTCTGAATCTCAAGCATTATCTGCTGAGATGCAGCTTCTTCAGAATTGCTTTCAACAGTTATTTCCAAGATGAAACTTTCATTTGGATCTATGTCGAAAGGCAGATCGATGTTAAGAAGCTTTCTGTATGTGCTGTCCTGAACTACATCAAATCTTTCAGTCTGTTCAGACAACCCTGCTTCTCCAAAGATTCTTGCCACAATTCTGACGTCTTCCTGGTTTTCCGAAGCTGTGAAAACAACTCTTACAGGGAGTGTCTCTCCAGCGAAAACACCAGCATTTTCTCCGTTACCGTAGAAAACTCCGTCAATGTAAACTCCGTCAATTGTTCCAAAAGCGCTAGCACTTGGCATTACGACAACTGCTAGAACAATTGCAAACAGTGCGACAAAGGAAGCTAAAATCGTTTTAGCTATCATTTGGGTTTCCATTTTATTTAATTACAAATGGAACCGAGAAGTCCTTTATAAACTTTATGGTGACAACAATATTGCTCTATTATATAGTAACAAATATACAATAAAATATATAAACTCCATACCCTGGTATACCCTATAATGGCGACGGCAAAATCCCAGGGAAAGAAAAGGCAGAAAAAGGAGAAAAACGTAACGACTATCAAGCTGAACAGGGAGACAAAATCAAGGCTGGATAACATTAGAACGTACCCAAAAGAGAGTTATGAAGAGATAATAAAGAAGATTCTTGGTATACTCAATGTCTGCAAGATGAATCCCGGCCTTGCAAGAGCAAAACTTTCTGAAATAGACAGGCAAAGGGAAATCAATGGCCTACCCAGATAATTCAAGGCCTTCTATGGAATCATTTATAGGATCAGGGCTTTCATTGACTATTATTATTTCCTTGTTTTTAGGGAGATTTTCAAGCAAAACTTTCCATTCTTTCTTTTCAGTCTTCTTATGATTCTTCTCTCCCTTTTCCCCATAAACAATCCCCGAGAAATGGCAGTGCCATCTTTTTCCTGGAAATAGTTCTTGAATCCTGGTATAATCAACTTCCTTATCTCTGGCGAGTATATGCGCAAAGTCAATGCAGAAAGAGCATCCAGTATCTTTCACTAACCTGGAAATTTCCTCCAGGCTGCCAAATACATTTATCTTTCCCATTGTTTCAGGGCATAAGTCAACATCCCACTTTTTCTTCTTCAGTTCATCCACAATATCAAGAATTCCTTCCTTAATATTTTCATAAGCTCCTTCCTTGTCCTTTCCATAATAACCCGGATGAAAAACTACTGCCTTTGCTTTCAACCAGTGCGCGACTTCACAGCATCCCAGTATCCTCTTCTTAGTAGATTCCCTCTTTTCCTTTTCATGCGAATTAAGGTTAACCCAGTAAGGCGCATGGATGCTCAATTCAATTCCAAGCTCTTTTGCCTTCTTCCCAATCCTTTCTGCATCTTCCTTTTTTTTGATATAAATGCTATAAGTGAATGCAATCTCGCATGCTTTCAATCCGGCCCTGTGATACTCTTCCAGCGTTTCTTCAGCATCCTTAACCGGCCCAAGCCCTGCAGGCCCGAATTTGATCATCCTCGACTCATCTCCCTTTTCCACTTATCATAAAGGGCTTTATGATTAAGATAGTAGTCTTGCTTAAACCTGGGATGCGGCTCGAAAACATCTAATTCAATAAATTGAGATTTTCCAAAAATTATCTCCCTTATAGACTTTTGAACTACCTTCTTTGGGTTAAGCCAATATGTCTTATCAGCAAAGGGTCTGAGCTTGTTTTCATTGTCAGTCAAAACAGTGCTAACATTAACAAAAACACTTCTGATATTCTTATTCTTAGACAAATCTTTGACAATTCTCCGAAGCTCTTTTTTGGATTGAGTATAGGATTTCCAGTAGGGAATATCAAATTTATCACTTACAGATCCAAAGCAACAGAATACAACCTTCTTATTTCTTTCAACAAGTTTTGAAAAGATATTAGCCATATTGACAAAAGTGGTTACATTAGAATCATAAATTTTTTTATCTAATCTCTTACTGCCTTCTTTGTCTTCAAACTTGAATTTACCTACAGGGTGGATAAATATTATTTCTGCAAATTCCTTTAGATTTAATTTGCTCATTTTCTTGTCAAGTTCATTTGAATGAAGTAAATCTAAATAAACATATTCAACATTTTTTACTTTTTTTGCAGGCTCCCGTCTGGATAATCCAACTAAATGAAATCCTTCCCTTTCAGAAAAATATTTCAAATATTCTTCACCAAGAGAACCAGCAGCTCCAGAGACAATGATTATTTTTTTCATCTAATTAGAAGGAAAATTGAATTTTTAACTTTATCCAGTTCTTCTGGAGGCAGAATATCTTCTCAATACTTCTATAACATCCTGTCCTCTTACCGGAGCATCTCTTTTTTCCAGGTCAATCCCTTCTCCCTTAGCAAGCTCTTCTTGATAAAAATGAAAGAGTTTAGCAGATTCAGGGTCAGAAGGATCATCAAAAGTCAGGACCTCTAAGTTATTCTCTAAATTCCATCTGTAAAAGAAAGGATTCTGGCTAATTATCCTTGCGCCTGTTCTATCTCTTTCACTATGAGCGAAATTAGCGCCGTCATAAGCAAGAAGCTCATACTCAGTCATATCTCCTCTTTTCAGGATAACCATTTCAAGAATTATACAGACCAGTTATAAACCTTTCCTTAAACCCCCAATTCTCCCCTTATCTCGCCTAAATTATCAAGGATGTATTCATGTAGTTTTTCTATAATCCTTTGCTGTAAATCTTCCTTCAATCTCCCATGGCAGGCACTCAAATCTTCATCAGGAAATGCGGCAGTACCAAGAGGATAAAAGCAATTCATTGAATTTCCTTCAAACTCGCGAAGCTTCAATTCTCCTTCTTTAGCAAGAAGCAGTTTTACCTCAACTTCACACTGTTCTCTCTTTTTTCCTATTACCTCATAACCCCAGGAGGCTTCTCTTTCTTCATTAACATATTTCGCGGGCCTGCATTCAACCATGTTCTGCCTGAAGCATTCATAATCTCCGCATTCTTTTGGCAGAAAAGCGTAATAAAAACCAGCGATAACAAGAATAACCAAAATAAGAGCAATTATAAGATTTCTCTTCCCCTTTTCCATCGTCAAAAAAGCAATCTAAGATATTTAAACCTTGTTTAAAGGCTTATCAGCTTAACTTTCGAATCAGTAGTTGCGCTGAAGTTTGTAGCTCCAAGGAATTTGACCCCTTCTTCATCACAAGCCTTTATTATCATAGAAGATGCCATTCCATCAATAATAACTGCTGCAACTCCATTCTTCATCCTTTTCAGGGTGCCGGGAACATCTCTTGAAGAAAGTTCTTTCACAACCTCGAGATTTGAGTCTAAGAAAATTGCCTTTCTGGTATCTTTTATATCTTTATACTTTTCTTTGACTGCCTTTTTTGCATCTTCGGGATCAACGCTTATCTCTTCAGGTTCTTCCCTTGAATCTTCATTCCTGTAGCTTCTTCCGTTCCCATTGCCTGATTTTTTAAGGAACTCATCAGTTGGGACTTTTCTCCTTAATGCCTGCAATATCTCCTTGCCTGTAAGCTCTTCAACTTCCTTTCCATCCGGAGCAACTGCAACATAAGTTATCTTGGCATTTTCAATAACATTCTTGGCTATAAGCTTCCCTCCCCTGTCTCCATCAACAAACAGGGTAAGTTCCTTCTCCTCACCAAGCCTTCTAATCTCCTTTGGCATCTTGACGCCCATCATACCTATAACATTGTTAACTCTATTTCTTAAAAGATTGAGAACATCAGCTCTTCCTTCAACAACTATAACCTCATCACCTGAAAGGTCTCCAGCTGCAAGCCTTTCCTCTCCATATTCCTGAACTTTAGAAGTTCTGGACTCTTCCTTTAGAGCTTTAGACATTCCACCCATGCTATCTCCTTCAACCTGGTCAAGAAGTTTTTTCGCTCTCTCAATTATGTAATCTCTCTTGCTCCCTCTTACATCCTCAATTTTAGAAATTTCAATCTTGGCTTCAGTAGGTCCGATTCTGTCTATTGTTTCAAGTGTTGCGGCAATTATTGTAGTTTCTGATTTATCAAGCGCGCTTGGGACTTTTATTTCTCCGATTGATTTTCCGTCGACAGTCTCAAGCTCAACTTCTATTCTTCCAATCTTTCCTTCTTTCTGCAATTCTCTCATCTCCATGTCCCTTCCAAGCAATCCTTCGGTCTGGCCGAAAATTGCGCCTATGACATCCGGTTTTTCAACTGGGCCTTCGGCTTTGAAATTCGCATGAATCATGTACTTTATCGATACTGGACTTATTTTTGCCATTTTTTATTTCTCATAGAAAGAAAACTAATCCCTAATCTCTTTTACTGGACCAAAAACAAAGGCCGTGAATGTGAAAGTGATCGTGAAAGTAATTTTTACTCTTTCTACTCACCGAAATCACGAATAGCCTATTTAAAACTTGTGGTTTGTGGATTATTAACAAAAGAGGGAGTTAAAAAAAAGACACCTCATATTTATAAACTTTTTCCGTCGATAATTTTTCCATCTGTAATCATAAAAACATTTATATATTCGGCCAGTCCAGTACCGTTAACTAAAAAGATGGTGATGAAAGAACAAATCCAGAACATCGGGTCTGCGACTTCTGAAAATGAAGAAGAAGACATCGAAGATATCAGCCAACTCTTTGACGAAGGCATAGAGTCTGTTGAATACATGGGCTAATTATAAGGCCCTTCGGGGCCCTTCTTTTTTTATTCATTCACATAACTTTTTTCAAAGAATTATACTCTCTTATCAACCCTAATCTTTCATATAATGCAAGAAGTTTTTTCTGCACTTCTGCTCTTTCTCCCATAGCAAGCTCAACATTCAGCATCCTCTCATAAGTTTTCCTTGCCTGGTTCCTCTTATCCTGCTTAAGATAAATTTCCGCCTGAGTCATAAAGAAATTCTTATAACTCTCTTTCATCTCGCTTTTTTCAAGGGTGTTGCCGCATGCAAGGACCCTCTTATACACTTCTTCTGACTCATCAAAGCTCCCGCCCCTTATAAATAATTCAGCGGATTTCATGTAATCCTGAATTTTTCCTTTGAAGGTTGTATTGATATCAGCTGCATTTTTAATCAGTCTTGCAGCGTCGGAGAACATATTTCTTGCTTCGTATATTTTAGCGAGTTTTATTTGCACAAATTTTTTTGTCTCAAAGTCAAGGTTAGATTTCAGCGCCCTTTGTAGGTAATCCATTTTTACATAATCACCCATGCCCTGAAGTGCATGTTCTATTTCCTGTCTTGACATCCCTTTTTTCATGGTAACTAAAATAACGACTGCTTTATAATCATTATTGTGCTAAAAATGAAATCGGGAAGAAATTAAATTACTTTTGCCTTAAGGTCTACGCAGACACCTGCTCCAACTGTCTTTCCAGCATCTCTTATTGCGAATCTACTCATGTGAGGGTTATCTGCATTTGTCTCCAAGACAAGGTTTCCGATAGGCTTTATCTTTACCTTAGCAACATCTCCTGTTTTCAAAAAGTCAGGATTTGCCGTTTTTTCTCCACCTCTTGTTACCTCAATCAGCTCTATAAACTGGCAAGGCACCTGGGCTGTGTGAACATGGAACACAGGAGTATATCCTTTAGCAATAACTGTTGGGTGGTCTATGACTGCTATCTGGGCGGTAAACTCCTCAACAATCTTTGCAGGCTTAGCTACATCGCAGACAACATCTCCTCTTGCAGCGTCTTTCTTTCCAACTCCTCTGATGTTGATTCCGACATTATCTCCGGATGATGCTTCCTGCATTTGCTCATGGTGTGCTTCAATGCTTCTTACTTCCCCGTTTATTCCTGTTCCGGATCTTCCTGGAAGAACAACTACTTTCTGGCCTATCTTCATAACACCAGTAATTATCTTTCCAACAGGAACAGTTCCGATTCCAGTAATATCATAAACATCCTGCAAGGGCATTCTCAAAGGAAGATTATTTGGTTTTTCAGCATCCTTGAAAAGGTCAAGCTGCTCATAAACTGTAGGGCCCTTATACCAAGCCATATTCTCTGATTTCTTGAATACATTGTCTCCCTTGAATCCAGAAGCAGCTATGAATGTCATTGTGTCCGGCTTGAATCCTGCTGTCTTTAGCAATGCCGAGAGGTCTTCCTTAACCTTATTGAAAGCATCTTCCTTAAAGTTAACAGTATCCATCTTGTTAATCAGTATGCATATCTCTCCAACACCCATTGTCTTCAACAGCCATAAGTGCTCCTTTGTCTGTGGCTGAACCCCTTCCTGGGCAGCAACAACCAAGAAAGCAGCGTCCGCCTGTGAAGCTCCGGTAATCATGTTCTTAACAAAATCCTTGTGTCCTGGAGCATCAATTATTGTAACTTCTCTTTTAGGGGTAATAATTTTCTGGTAAGCAAGGTCAATTGTAACTCCTCTTTCTCTCTCTTCCTTAAATCTGTCCATGACATAAGCAAACTCAAATCCTGCTTTTCCTTTTTCCACAGCAAGTTTTCTAAGCTTCTCTAATTCCTGTTCTGGGAGGTTACCACTATCAAACATCAATCTTCCAATTGTGGTAGACTTTCCATGGTCAACATGACCAACAAAAGCTATGTTAATTCCTGGTTTTTCTTTAGCCATGTTTTGTTATTGAAAAATAAGGTATTTAAACTTTGCGGTAACTTCTCAGAATAACTCAAATGCCGACGGGCAAAATCTTTAAATAATTCTCTTTTCTTGCACTAGTATGGCTCTTCTTGAATCAATCAGAATAAAAATTGGAACAAATATGCCTGGCTTTATTCTTAGAAATGCCGACGGGCAGTCATTTCATTCCCAGCAGTTATACGGAGAGAAAGGGCTTCTTGTCATTTTTACTTGTAATCACTGCCCTTATGCGCAAGCAGTATGGCCCAGATTGATCAAAATTGCAGGACAGGCAAAAGAGCTTGGAATAAACACAGTAGCAATAAACTCTAATATAAACCCCGAGTATCCTGAAGATTCTCCGAAGAAGATGAAAGAGTTCATAGAAGAAAACGATCTCCAGTTTCCCTACCTCATCGACCAGTCGCAGGAAACAGCAAGGGCATACAAAGCGCAGTGCACTCCTGATGTCTATTTAATGGATTCTAATAAGAAATTAATATATCATGGAAGCATCGACGACAACTGGCAGTATCCCGAAAAAGTGAATCATCATGACTTGCTGGAAGCTGTAAACAATCTTGCAAATGGCTTTCCGGGAATACCCGAAGAAAACCAAAAACCCTCAATTGGATGCTCAATAAAATGGCGCGACACCGAGGACATCCAGGACGATGTTGATGACGATATTAAGTGATAGGATTGAGGTTGATAGCAGGGATTTTTATGAAGAAGATATTTTAATAAGAGATTTTTTGGGGATACATCAAAGACCATCGAGAGCGATTGCAATTCTCGCAGGTAAATATGAGGGGGATGTCAGGATATCTTACGGTTCATGTGAAGCAGATGCAAAATCAGAAATGGAAGTTATGTTACTTTCAGTAATAGGCGGAGAAACAGTAAGGCTTAAAGTTAGCAAAAAATATGAAAATTACTTTAGTGTCGCAAACAACATTATTTCACTAATGTCTTCTGAGTTGATGACTCCTATCTCAACTATTTTGGTAAGCACCAACTAGCAGAACTTCCCCATAGGATGATCTGCCTTTGGGGGCTGCATTTCTTCAGGCCGGTGTAATCCTCTTCTCACAGCAGGGCTTTTTTCAACTTCCAGCCTAAAATCAATATTTCCACTTCCTGATTTTAATTTTCCAACCTCATCTCTTATAAAATTTTCAACCTTTCTGCTCATAGAAATGCCGTGCTTCTTGCAGTGCTTAGAAAATTCTTCATACACTTCTGCATCCAAATTAAAAGTCTTTAATGCCATTTCTCCTCTTTTTATCTTATTTAGAGTTATTTAATCTTAATAAATCTTTCTCATATTTTTAGTTAAATAAGATTATTTAACTTTAATTAACTATTCCTTCAAGCAATTTCCAGCCATTTTCTTCTGCTTTCTTACTAGTATAATCATGCAGATTGAATCCAGCCGCCCTAAAATCTGTGTAAGTCTTGCCCTTTTTTAGGTAATCCTTGATTTGCCTAATCTGTTCTTTATCAAATGCGAATCCATACTTCCCTTCAACAGGGTTCAGATATCCCATGACGTTTGGTAATCCACTTACGGCAAGGTCTTCATAAGAGTCATTCACATACTGCTGTGTATGCCACAGCCCGAACAGGTGCCCTACCTCATGCACAATTGTCTTCGCGGCGCTTCTCGTATTATGCGCTTTGCAACTTCTTTTCAGCTCTTCTATGTCTTCTATCTCCCGGAGAATTTTTTCGTCACGGGTTGTCGCCTTTAGTTCATCAAGTGCCTTATCATATTCTGTAATTTTCATTTGTGCTTTTGTCATTTCATTATCAAGCAGATGAATCAGGCCTTTCTCTGTTTCAGTCTCACCAATTCTGTACTTATATTCTTCCTCAATATTTCTTATAGTTCTCTCCCTCAAATCCTTTGCATCAAAAAGAACGTCTCTTATTTCGGCTGCCTCTCCGCCAGATTTGGCAAGTTCACCTTCAATCTTTCCTATCAAATAGTCTATGCTTTTCAGCTGCTCTCCCTTCACCTCTTCAGCCCTTTCCTGGAAATCCTGAACAACCAGGGCAAATCTGTCAAAATGATTTGTTTTTTCGCGGTAGTTCCCGAACTCAAAATCAATTCTTGTATTTTCTTCAAGAAATTCCTCTGCCAATGCAAATGCTTCAGGAGAAAAATAAGAATTTTCTCTCACAGATGAGCTTATTATTACTTTCTGCCCACAGCCTGCAAGAAATGCGGAAAGGACTATTGGTGCAAAGCCAAATCTCATAGAAATTTCAGAGCGGCCACACTTTTAAGTTTTTATATCTTCCTGATTACTGATTTTCAGCTAATCCCTTTCTCTGCCTGATCTTTCTTATAACTTCGTCCTGCAATTCTCTTGGCATCTTCTGGAACTTCTGGTCAACAAGGCTTGAGACACCACGACCTTCTGTCTTGCTTCTTAAGTCAGAACTCCATCCAATCATTTCAGCTACAGGGATTTGGGACCTTATTGTCACAGTTCCTGTTTCCTGCTGCACATCGTTCAACACCCCTCTCTTTGATGATACCAACGAAGTTACAGCGCCCATAAAATCAATCGGAGCTTCAATCAGGTGCGTTTGAATAGGCTCAAGCATTACCGCTCCTGCCTTGGTCATTGCTTCGTGCACACCCTTTCTTACAGCAGGATAGATTTGGGCAGGACCTCTATGCATATGGTCGACGTGGATTTTAGCATCATGAAGGATAAACTTCGTCTTCATCAGGGGCTCTTTGGCTAGAGGCCCGGCATCAACAACTAGTCTCCATCCATCCATAATTGACTCGATTATGTCTCCGAGAAGAACAAGTCCTCTTGTCCTGTCTTCAAAGATATTCCCCTTGTAAACATCCCTTAACTGTCTTGCTTCGTCGCTTGATATTCCCTGCTCTTCAAGTTTCTTCCACATTTCTTCCGCTTTTTTCTTGACTCTTCCTTCAGGAATATTTCCTTCCTGTATCTGATTATACACTCCTTCTTCAAGAGGCTCAATGCTGAATGAGAAGATGTTATGCCCATTAGGCGTTCTTGATTCAACTTTAGGGCTTGCCCGACCTACACTCTCCCTATAAACCACAATAGGGGCTCCTGTTTTGACTTCAAGTCCTTTTTCATTCTTTATTCTTCCTTCAATGATTTCAAGGTGAAGCTCACCCATTCCGGAGATAAGGTTCTCTCCTGTCTCTTCATTAATTTCAATCTTTATGCTTGGGTCTTCTTTTCCAACTCTTCTAAGCACTTCAATCAGTTTAGGCAAATCAGCGGATCTTGTAACTTCAATAGATTTCGTGATGACTGGCTGGAAAATATGCTTTATTTCTTCAAAGGATTTCTGCTCATTCACAGTTATTGTCTCCCCAACATCAACATTAAGTCCGGTAATCGCAAGAACATTTCCGGCAGGAACTCTTTCAAGCTGCTCAGGTTTTATTCCATTATATACAAGGACCTGAAGTACTCTCGACTTCTTTTTTGCATTGTTTGCATAAACTTCCATTCCGTTTTCAATTGTTCCGGAATATAGTCTTCCAGCAGAAATCTCCTTTCCAGATCTTGGGTCTATAACTATTTTGGTAACAACAAAGGCGACTTCTCCCTGCTTGTTGCAGCTAAGCAAGTCTTTTCCGAACTGGCTTTCTAAGTCACCACTCCATATTTTTGGAATCCTGTATTTTTGTGCCTCAAGAGGATTTGGCAGGTGCTTGACCGCCATGTCAAGAATAACTTCATACAAAGGCGCTTTCTCCCAGACCCACTTCTTTTTTTCCTCTTCTTCCATCTGGTACAGATTATAAACATCCTTGAAAGTCACATTTTTCTTCTGCATGAAAGGAACAGAAAGAGCCCAGTTTTCTCTCGCGCTACCGAATGCAACACTTCCGTCTTTCACACTAACCTGCCATTTTTCTGCAAGTTCAGGCTCTGCAATCTGCATTATTAGATGGTTAAAGCTCTCAATAATTTTCGCAAATCTGTTTTGCATGTCTTCAGGGCCAAGCTTAAGCTCTTTAATCAATCTGTCAACTTTATTTATGAAGAGAACAGGTTTTACTCTTTCTTTTAGCGCCTGCCTTAATACAGTTTCAGTCTGAGGCATTATTCCTTCGACAGCACATACAAGAACAAAAGTTCCGTCAATCGCTCTCATGGCTCTCGTGACATTTCCTCCAAAATCAACATGTCCTGGGGTATCAATCAGGTTGATAAGATACTCTTCTCCCTGATAGCTGTGTCCCATAGAGACATTTGCTGCATCAACAGTCATAAGTCTTTCCTGCTCATCGGCATGTTGCCAGGTAGTCATTCCCTCATCTAGGTTACCTGCATTCTTAGCAGCCATTAACCCTGCAGCAGCAAGGAGGTTATCTGTAAAGGCAGTTTTCCCATGGTGGATATGTGCAGACGTTGCTACATTTCTGATATTTTTCTGATTGCTCGTCAGCCTCTTGATTTTTTCAAGGCTTGTTTCTTTATCTGCCATTTCTATGTATAGAAAAAAGTGCTTTTTAAACGTTGCTGTTCATTTCGCCTTAAACCTGAAAAATTAACCATCCAAAAGGAAAAATTCCTTCAAATCCTCCATGAAACCTAAATTAAATTAATAAAATAAAAATAAATTCTTTTAATAAAATCTTATTTACCCATCATAAGGCCAATTGCTCCAATCACAGCAAGGATTCCACCGATCAAAGCAAGGTAATAGTCTGGTACAAATTCACCAATTACTGCAACAATCCCACCGATCAAAGCAAGCCAACTTTGCCAACCTGTCATTTTTTTCACCTCCTTTTATCTTATGCGTATAGCTAAAATATACAAGAAGATTTGATATTTAAAGGTTTGTAATTATTCTGTCGGTAAAAAAATTGTTATCAGTTAAAATTAACGTGCTGCATCAGCCTGCTTTTCAGACTCATTCTTTTTCTGCATTGCATAACTCTCCATGTTTCCCTCGGAAGCAAGAATTATTTCGTTTGCAAGCGTCTCGGCCATTTTCTTTTTCTTTCCAAATGCTTTTTGATACGAGCCCTGCACAATCCATCTTAATGAAAGATTAACTCTTCTTATTGGGCTTGAGTCAACAGCCTGGGGATATCTTGCTCCTCCATATTCAATTGTTGTAATCTCGTCTCTTGGTGAGCAGTTTTCAATGGCCCTCACAAGAACCTGAACAGGATTCTCATTTTTCTTTTTCTTTATTGCTTCAAGTGCCTCAAGAACAGTTTTCATATTTGTTGTGTATTTTCCTGTCGCCCACTTTGTTATTATCTTATGCTTCTTTCCAACATGCCCCGGAACGCATATTCTGTTTGTAAGTCTCTCAAGAATATGGACATTTGCATTTCCAAATCTCTTTGTATTTCTTCCATGACTCTTTACAAGAAGTTTGCCTTGCAGATTTATGTAAGGCTTAAGGGCAATATCTTTCACCTCAATCTCTTCCATGTCATATAAATTGAATGCTTTAAATGTCATTTTATCTTCTACCCTTCTCTATCTTTCCTTCAACCAATCTTCTCAATGGCTGATCATTGACCTTGATAACCTGAAATCTTATGCCCGGAATGTCTCCTTTTGTTCTTCCCTGCTTCCCGCCTATCCTTTCAATTATGACCTCATCATGTTCATCAACAAACTTTTGCGCCAGGTTTCCTGGAATAAATGCCCCAATCTGTGCGCCATTCTTAACTAGTTGTACTTTGCAGCACTTTCTCATAGCAGAATTTGGCTGCTTCGCTTCCTTCTGGAATTTGCTTATTACGATTCCTTTTGCCTGGGAAGATCCCTTAAGTGGATCGAACTTGGTGCCTATATCCTTCTTCTTATAAGCAGCATCGCTCCATCTAAACTTCTTTCTTCTTGTCTTCAATTTCTTTGCATTCATCAAACCCATTCTTGTGTTAGAAAAAGACGCTTTTTAAATCTTGTCTTAGTATATTCTCCCTCGTGCCCTATATTTACCTGACATTGCTGGCGCTTGCAATTATAGAGCAGGCGTCCGGGCTTGGCTCATTATCATAGAAGTCCCTGCACTTTATGTAATAAACCAGATTGCTCTGCCACTCGGCGAAATGCACATTCTTTATGTTTGGGTTGCTGTAAATCATCCTTAACCCTTCATCAAACACATAATTGCAGCTGTTCAGGGAATATACACATTCAGCATCCTCGTCTGTGACTATCTTCAACCCATCAGCCCTATAAGCCCTTGTAACTCTTGGGGCTTCTGTATCCACCTCAACCCTGAAATTTGTGGTTTCCTCTGCGCTGTTTCCTCCGGCATCTATGCATCTGAAATGATAATTGTAATCCCCTTCTGTCAGCTGCAGAAGCTGGCTGTGCCTGAAGCTGTCGCTGTTAAACATAGATATGTAGCTTCCTTCCTCTCCGTCGCTGCTGAAGTAGCATAAGGCCTTTCCTTCCTCGGCCCCATCAGAAGTTTCAACAGTAAGGTTAACGCTGACGCTTCTTGTGCTCCCAAATATAGTCCCGTTTGGCTCTACTTCCACAATATTCAGTGGCTGGCTTCCCTTCAGGATGAATTCCTGGCTTTGCGTATTCACATTCCTTTCATTTTCAGGAGAACCGGGCTGGTCTTTGCATCTCACATAGAATTTATTTTCCTTTCTGTCTTCTATTCCTGTAAGCGTTGTTGAGCAGGTATATGTCTGCTGGGCATTTATTTCATATATTTCCGTGCTGCACGACATTTCGTTGGCCATCTCATCATAGCTCTTTGACTCTTTATCCCACTTACATTCACTTGGTTCGTTTATGTAGAAGTCAACATCAACCTCATCTTTTTCAAATCCAACGAAGCTTCCTGACTTTATGGAAGTGTCAACAAGCACAGGAGGGGTTGTATCAGGGCTAGGGTCAACGCAAATCTGGAACACAAATTCCTGGACATTAAAGTTTCCGTTTGCATCCCTGCATCTGACATAGAAGTTGTAGATTCCATCAACCGGGATTTCAGGGGCATCAAATCCTGTACCATTTAGGGCATTCTGCAAAGCTCCCGGTCCCGGAAGGTTCATCTTTTCAGTATGATTATAAGCGTAGAAGCTGTTTCCAAAATAATAATTCATTCCGTCAAATACTTCCTGTCCTGTTCCATTGCTATGCACTATATCAATCTTGCATTGCGCAGGCTCATCCGTTTGTATTCCAAATTCTAAAGGAGTGAATGCCTGTATGCAATTATCTGGATTTCTTACAATCTTTGCCCCCAAGCTTGGAGGAAGTGTATCATGATTTGTATATCTGTGTCCTTCCGTAAGAGGCTCTTCCCACGGAGTTATTAGAGGGGAAGTAACATCATTAGGGCTTATCCAGACACAGCTTTCTTCAGCAGTTCCCTTGTTCACTATGTCACACGCCTGCCCCAGAGACTTGCATCTGTATTCAGAACAGCTTTGCATATCGTCGTTGCATAATTCACAATCTTTTCCTCCTAAAGGAGCTTCCCATGGAAGGCACTCGAAATTAACTTTCTTAGTACTTTCGTCTTTGTAAGTCAGGACAAAAATCGCAACTGCCACACCGATTCCTATAAGCCCAGCATTTTGAGTAAGGACACTATCCTTTGTCAGCCCGAAAAATCCCTCTTCCGCAGCAGCAAGAATTCCTTTGTAAGTCATTATTCCTCCAAAGGAGGCAATAGTAAGTGCATTGGTCAATCCTTCGTCAAATCCCGCAATCCCTCCAACAAGCTGTATCATCCCCGCAACAAGCCCTGCAAACATAAGCCCTTCAACGAGATGCGCAACCCCCCCAGTCAGTGGAATTCCAAAGAAATCCTTTGAGTATTTTGAACCTTCCACAACCGCCGGTTTATATCCTTCCGCTATTGCCTGTTCTTTAGTTATTTCAGCAGGAGGACCAACTCCGCCAGGACCATATTTGAAAAATTTGTCCCCTTCCTTAAATATGCCGGAAACACTATTTGTTTTTACCGGAACTTCTTGAGCGCCAGCCACGCTTGCGCCTCCTATAATGAATGCGAACGAAAAAATAGCAAGAATTAATAAAGAAATCTGTAAATCACACATAATGTAATTAACAGCAATTACCCTCTTTTCATTCATCAAATAGTTACACACAAGTGATTTATAAATATTCTTGAATAAGCGAAGCTACTTTTTTCTGTAATGCTCTCTAAGTTCGGAATTGAATTTGGAATAATCGATATATCCGGGCAATAATTTCACTTCCTTTCCATCCCTATAAAAGATAAGGGAAGGGACAAATACCACAATTCTTTTTCCCTCCTTTGCTCTGTTTTTTACGAATTCCTGTCTCCAAAAATTTTCGTTGGATTCTTTGTCAACTAACCCGAAACCAACAGAAAGATTTTCAGATGCTACTTTTTCTAAAATAGGATACATCTTTTGTGAGTTTCTATCCCATCCAGCATAGGCGAGCACAACTTTATTTCCTTTTTCTACAAACTCATAAAAATTGTCCTGATTCAGCCCTACAACTTCTCCGGTGTACCTTGGGTCTGCTCCTTCTACACTAATTGGTAAGCCCCCTAAACTATCGGGTTCTAATCTTAATTCTCTGAAATCTTCTTGAAGAACTCTATCGGGAAGGCCTTCCTGCGAGCCAGCACAACCTACAACTCCTAGAGTTAAAGCAGCCAATCCACTCAAGTAAGCTCGGCTATTCATTCTTCACCTCAAATGTCCATGATCCTATGAATTTTTCTCCCGAATACCACACAGTCCTGTATTTGCCAGAATGGAGATGGGCATCAGAGTCTTCCCCGAAGTTGTATATCCTTTGAACTGCCCAAAGGCTCTCATCAGATGTAAATTCATCAACGACTCTTCCTTCGGAATCGAAGAGTTTCAGACCAATATTTGGAATCTGTCTTGATGCTCCGTATTGCAGTGTTATCTTTTCATTCATTTTAAAGACATCCTTCATCCCAGGCTCATTATCTGACAGAAATTCTTCAGGATAATCTAACATACCGTCATTATCAAAGTCCCCCATATAGTTGCAGGTTCCCATAACAACAGACCCAAAATCTTTGGAATTAAAGAGCCCGTTTATTGTTTTCTTCTGTTCTGTTCTTGGTGCATTAGCCGGCCTTATTTCGCCAGTTCTTCCATCAATTACATAAGGCTCTTTGAGGTTATATACAACTTCTCTTTCTTCTGTAATTCTGGGATTTCCATTATTAACAATAACCTGATCTCTGCCTTCCCTTGCAGCCCTCACATTTCCATGCATCTGCGATTCCCTTATGAGCATGCCACTCAATTCCCCATAGGCGGCAGATTTTTTTCCCGTAGTAGTTTGGCTCTTATATCCCGCAACCATTCCGCCGACAGCACTGGTAAGCCTGTCATAATCAATAGGACCAATAGAAGAATTTGGACAGCCAGAACTAAATGAGAGGGTAGCAACCAAGCCACCCATAGCAGCGACTCTCTGCACCAAGCCACCTCTGGCTTGTTTGACCATAAGTAATAATGAAGTTCGTATTATTTAAATGTTTTTATAACTCGGAAGTCACACATTTATTCAAGATGAAGTACAGGAAAAGAAATTCTTATTCTCAAACAATCCTTAACGCCTTTCCAAAATTATCTATCATAATCTGGCTCAACTCTATCAGCCTTCTCTTATTTCTTCCAATCAAAGCAGCCTTGTTTCTGCTCCCTGCATTCAGGACAAAATGGTCTTCTTTTTCTTCAAGCGACTTGAACTGGACAGGATCAACAACGCTTCTTATGAATCTTTCAGCGTCATAATTTCCAGCAGGCTCAATTATTATTTTTACCCTCTTGCTAAAAATATCCTGGAGCGTTCTTATGTTCTTTGCTCCGGTCCCTATGGCCTTTGAAACGAATTCTCTTGGAACAGCAAAAAATATTGTATTATTATATACAAAGCACCGGCTTGTCCTTACTCTGGAAACCTGGTTAAGGGAATTGATATATCTCATCTTCTGCATCGTTATTGTTCCTGCCATTATTTTACTTCCTCATACCAAAAACTTCACAAAGAAAATCAAGCTCCAGCTTTTGGGCAGCCTCTTCTTTTGAAACCTCAAGAACGTCAAATTCTATCTTGTTTTTTTTCAGCATCTCAATTGTCTCTTCTCTTGCATCGCTTGGGATGTAAGTCCTCTTTAATCTGCCCGAGTTTTTCAGACTCTGCCTGATCCCAAAGAACACCTTTCCAGCGTCGATTGACTTTTTAAGTTCGACTACCATCTTTTATTTATGGTACTAGGTTAGTTTATAAATTTATCTTTAATTCCGGGATTTAATTTAATAAGAACTTTCTATTCTTCCTTTTTCTGCTTGACTTTTTTGTTTGTCAATGGCCCTGTCACTTTCACAAGAAGTCCTGGAAGCCCTGTACCGACGGGAACAGGCTGGTTAAGCATTATATTCTCTATGACTGATGCAAGTGCATCCTTGCTTCCCTGTATTGTTGCATTGATAAATTGCTTGTCAGGAGTTTCGAAAGCAGCTCTTGCAAAAACGCTGCTCTTATGTGAGATGATTCCCATTCTTGTAACTCCCCTGACGACACCGGAGGAAGTCATTGCATCTGCAATAAGCTCAAGGTGCCTTTCGTTGATATCAAGTCCCTGCCCCTCAAGAACTTTATTTATCTCTTCTATTATTGTCTGTCTTGCGGCTTCAATTCCAAGGACATCCGCAGTCTCATGAATATCGTTTGTTGTGACTTTATCCCTGTCAACCCCTTTAATCTCAAGAATATCCCTTAGGTTTGTTCCGGATGTCAGGATGACATAATCCTTTCCTCTCTTTGCAACAACCACCTGTGAAATCTTGCTTACTCCGGAGATGATTGTCTTTCTAAGCTTTTCCTTGAACTTGTACATCCCTCTGAAATCAAGGTCAGGAGTGCTTAAGATTATCTTCATGTCGTTTGCTTTAGCGCTATATCCCTTTTCATTCAGTCTATCAACAATCTTCTGGATTCCTGCATGCACGCTTCTCAATGAATTATTATCCGTCTCTATTTCAATTTTTTTGCCTGTGAAATCTATCTTTATCCTGTTTGCAATCTCTTCAACGGTGACTTCTTTTATTTTTTCAGCAATTGTTCTCGCATCCTTCTCGTTGTTATTGTCTTTATCAAGGTAAATCTCCATCAAAGGAGTTGAAGGGTTCTTTCTTGCATCAAAAATCTCTATTAATCTTGGAAGCCCCTGCGTAACCTGCATTTCCGCAACACCTGCAGAGTGGAAAACGTTCAGGACCATCTGCGTGGATGCCTCTCCAAAGCTCTGGGATGTAACAACGCCGATTGCTTCTCCTGGCGCAATCTTCTGGTTCAGGTGAAGCCCGGCAACATCAATCCCGTCACCTGCTGCCATAAACTGGACTATGTTTTCAGATGCATCTCTGACAGTCAAATCGTACTCAACTTTCAAGTCCTGCAATGCAGAAACAAGTCTTCTGTACAGGTATCCCGATTTTGGAGTTCTCAAAGCAGTGTCCATCAGTCCGTCTCTTCCTGTTATAGCGCCGAAAAAATATTCAGTAGGCCTCAATCCTCCGAAATAAGATGACTTAATGAATCCTCTTGCTTCAGCCCCTATATCCTTCTTATCGAAGAAAGATAATGTTCTTCCTGCATATCCGAAGCTGATTCTCTTGTTCCACAAAGATTGCTGGCCTACACAGCATCCGATTTGAGTGATATTAAGCATGCTTCCTGCAGCTCCTGGGTTAATCATCTTGCTGACATTGCTGTCTGCAGGGAATTGTGCTTTCACAATCTTTCCTATCTCCGTCCTGACCTCGTTCAATATCTGGGAAATTTTTACTTCCCTTGATTCATCAATATTCTTTCCAGGAATTGGCTCAAGTTTCCCTTCCTCGGAATCTTTTATAATCTTTTCAGTTTTCTTTTCAGCATCCTCAATCATCTGCTTTGTCATTTCCTTAATTTTGTCAGAAACATTGACATCCCTTACAGAGAGGGTGTATCCCTTTCTCGAAAGATAGTTTGACCCAAGTTTGAATGCTCTGTCAACGGAATTGAATGCTTCATCTCTTCCAACACTCTTATCAATAAGTTTAATCATTTCTCCTCCTTCAGCGCCAAAAGAATTGTCACCTAGAATATCCTTCGGTATCTTTATGTTGGCTTCTTTAGGCAGAATCTGTTCGAACACCTCTTTCCCTTCCATCTTTTTCTTTTTCACATTGTTTATTATTCCTGTTGAGAAAAGAAGCTGGTCTGCCTCGCCCTTTTCAACATCATCCTTTCCTAATATGTAGCACCCTGTAACTGCATCGGCAATTGTTCCTATAAGATTAACATTATTCTTAGGTGAAATCATATTATTTTTTACATCAAGAAGGATTTTTGCTTCTGCTCTTGCCTCTTCCGTTTGAGGCACATGAATATTCATTTCGTCTCCGTCGAAGTCAGCGTTATAAGGGAAGACTGCAGCAGGATGAAGCCTGAATGTTCTGTCAGGAAGAATCTTCACATAATGGGCCATTATGCTGTTCTTGTGCAAAGAAGGATATCTGTTGAAAAGCACAACATCTCCGTCTTTTATATGTCTCTCAACCCTATACCCTGGAACAATCTCATTGCATAAATCTTCCTTAAGCTCTTCAATTATCTTCTTCTTTCTCCCGTCAGGTCTTACAACGTAATTTGCGCCGGGATGGTTTTCTCCTTTTCTTATCAGCCTTCTTAATTCTTCAATATTCTGTGAAGTGACCATTTCAGGAACCGTAAGTATCTTTGCAATCTCAAAAGGGACTCCTACCTCATTTATTTTAAGATATGGATCAGGAGAGATTACTGTTCTGGACGAGAAATTGACTCTCTTTCCTGCAAGATTCTTTCTTATTCTTCCTTCCTTCCCCTTTATCCTTTCGGTTATTGTTTTCAGAGGCTGTCCGCTTCTGTGTCTTGCAGGGGGAATTCTTGATATATTGTTATCAAAGAAAGTCGTTACATGATACTGCAGCAAATCCCATAGGTCTTCAATGATAACTTCGGGAGCTCCGGCATTAAGGTTTTCCCACAATCTCTGGTTGCTTCTTATTATGTCAGAAAGTTTGTGAGTCAAATCATCTTCGCTTCTTTCTCCTGTTTCAAGGGTGATGGATGTTCTTACAGTCACGCTTGGAACCAGAAGCTGGCTCAGGATGCCCCATTCAGGCCTGCATGTTTTTGTATTGACTCCTATCTTCTTTATTTCAGAGTCCTGTATCTTGACAAGAAGCTCTCTTATTTCAGTAGGGAATATTCTTCTCTTTCCAATCATGAATGAGCTTGGTTTCTCCAGCCTCACTTTTTCCTGCAGATATTCACAATGAGGGCACTTCTTCTTATCTCTTGCCTTCTTCGCCCTTTCAACTGCATTATACTGCTTTTGCTTCTCATCAGGAAGAAGCAGCTTTCCACAGTTTTGGCAGAAACTTCTCATGAACAATTCAATCAAAGGAATGTATTTGATGTGAAGGACAGGCCTTGCAAGCTCAATGTGTCCAGGATGCCCGGGGCATTCTTTCACTCTCTTTCCACAGGTTCTACACCTTACTCCTGGATCTATGGCCCCAAGCCTCAAGTCCATAAGCCCACCATCAACAGGGAACCCGTCTATATCATAAAGTTCAGGAGTGACAATTTTTGCAGAGCTCAGCTTCTTTATGACTTCAGGACTGACTAAGCTGAAGCTCAATGCCCTTACTTGTTTTCTAAAATGTTTGTCGTTCATTTTTCAAATTTATTCTTTAATTCGAATGATGTTGTGATGTGAAGCCCAAGCAGCTCATCAACCAGTAGCTTGAAAGCATATGAGACCTCAACAGGGTGAACCTCATTGTGTCCACACACAGAGCACACTACCCTGTTTCTTATTATATCTTCAAAGCCGACTCCCCCGCACTTTGAGCACAGGTACATAACTGTCTTGTCAGAATCATATCTTTCCTTCAAAAGCAATGACGCTCCATGCCCTACAAGTGCCTGCTGCTCCATTTCTCCAAGCCTCAATGCTCCTCCTCTTGATCTTCCTTCAATTGGTTGTCTTGTTAATAGCGCAACTTTTCCTGAAGCTCTTGCATGCAACCTGTTTGCCACCATATACTTGAGTTTTAGATAGTACATGTTACCTATGTATATCTTTACATCCATCTTCTTTCCGGTTACTCCGTTATACATTGTTTCCTTTCCGTCTGGGCTGAATCCAAGTCTCTGGAGCTGTTCTTCAAAATACTCAACTTTCTGTCCTGAAAATGCAGTCCCGTCGACAATCTGTCCTGAAAGAGCAGCAGTTTTTCCTGCAATCAGCTCTATAAGGTAACCAATACTCATTCTGCTTGGAACTCCATGCGGATTGAACATAAGGTCAGGCCTTATACCTGATGAGGTGAATGGAATATCATCAACTTTTGCAATAAGCCCTATGACTCCTTTTTGTCCGTGAGGAGCCGAATATTTGTCTCCCGGCTCTGGAATTCTCAAGTCTCTGACTCTGACCTGGGCTATCTTGTTTCCTTCAGAGTCTGCAGTGACAAATACAGCGTCAACAATTCCCTGCTCTTCCTGCCTGATGGCCGTGCTTCCTTCCTTCTTTGATTGGATGCTAAGATCCTTTGCTTCAGAAAGGAATTTAGGAGGAGTGACTTTTCCGATGATTACTTCTGCTGATTTAACCTGTGCTTCCGGATATGAAATCCCGTCATCTTCAAGGAACCTGTAGGATTCCTCTGTCCTGTATCCTGAAACATCTTTGTCAGGTACAACAATTTCATCTCTCAATCCTCCGGCATAATGAAGCTCGACCGCCTTGTACGGTCTAAAGTATGTACTTCTCCCCATACCTCTGTCAACGCTCGCTTTATTCAGGACTATTGCGTCTTCAACATTATATGATTCATAAGGCATTATTGCGACAACAAGGTTCTGTCCTGCAGGATAGATGTCAAGAGCGTCGTAAATGAAGCTTCTTACCAAAGGCCTCTGAGGGTAGTGTAGGATAGAAACATCAGTGTCAAGTCTTGTCAGGTAATTCGCAGCGTAGATTCCAAGGCTCTGCTTCAAAGTCTTGCTTCCTTTGTTCAATCTTGATGACTGGTCGTGATTACAGAAAGGAACCAAACAGGTAATAAGCCCGAAAAGGTCGACAAGATCTATTTCGAGATGAGTGTGTTTGTCATTAAGTGTTTCTGGGTAAAGGCATACAAATGCATCTTCCTCTTCTCCTGCATCAATATACTCAAGAACTCCACTGTCAACAAGATCTTGCCAGGTTATCTTATTTTCCTCAAGCCCTCTTATGTGCTCTTCAGTAAGCCTACTATTTCCATTTTCACAGACAATAAGCGGCCTTAAGACTCTTCCGATTTCAGTTGATATTACTACCTCTCCACTTGTGCCCGAACTTCTTATGCTTAGATCTCCAGGGAGCTCCCCTTTTCTTCTTGCAGCCCTTGCTTTTTCCGCAAACTCTTTTTTGTCGTTTGCAGTACCTATGAATCTTCCGTTGAAAAAGACATCAGCATTTCCATCTCCCTTCCTGTCAAGTCCTGCATTCTCAAAAGTCTTTAATGCCTTCTCTTCATCAAACTTTATTGCAGTTGAAATCCTGGCCAGGATAGCAAGATTCTTTCTCAACCCAATTTCAGTCCCTTCAGGAGTTTCAGTAGGACAGAATCTTCCGTAATGTGTAGGATGAAGGGTTCTTGCCATAAAGTTTCCCTGTTCCCCAGGAAGTGTAGAAGAAACTCTCTGCAAATGTGAAAGCATATCAAGATAATTATTTTTCTGCATATTCTGTGTAACGCCTGTTCTCTCCCCTATCCAGCTTCCTGTCGCTATTGCACTCTCAATTCTATGGCTGAACAGCGTGCTTTTTGCAATGGTCTTTATAGAATAGAATTTCTTTCTCTTCACAACTTTCTGAAGTGAGTATTGAATGTCCTTAACAAGAATATTAAGGTTGACTCTGAACAGGTCGGCAAGAAGGTCGCCTGACAATTTTACTCTCTTATTTGCATAGTGGTCTTTGTCAGTTCTTATCTTGCTGTCATCCTTTGACTTAAGGTACTGCTTCAGGAGCCTGCACAAAGTTAGCGCTTTTTCTATTCTTGAATTTTTATCCAATCCTATATGAGGCAGGAAGAAAGGGTCAATCCTTTGCTTTACCCTGTCAAGAACTTCTTTCTTTGTTCCCTGGATTCCTGACTTTTCAGCTATGAACAGAAGGGCGTCCTCTGAATTTTGGATGTTTGCATATTCATAGAAATTTACAATCACGCAGTCATCCTCAACACCGATATTCTTTGCGATGTCAGCTTCTTTTGTCAACCCAAGTGCCTTTGTGAGGACTATCGCAGGAACATTTCTCAACCTGCTAAATGCAACTTCAAGAATTCCATCATTTGTCTCTGATATAGTTGTTGGTATTCTGTAAGGTCCTCTCTGTGAGAATATCCTTAATGTAAGTCCCAGCCTTCCCTTTTCTATAAATGGTTGGTTTGGTGCCAAGTCTTCAGTCATAATCATTATTCTTTCATTACCATTGATTATGAAATATCCGCCGGGATCAAGAGGGTCCATGTAATTATCCATAAGTTCTTTCTTGCTCATCCCGCTTGTATTGCAAACAGAGCTTCTGACAATGATTGGGATTCTTCCTATTTCAACTTCAGCGCTGTCCGACTGCTCTCCGTAAGTTACATTGAGCTCGACAAAAACAGGGGCAGAATAAGTTATGGTTCTCAATCTCGCTTCAGTAGGTGTTATGTTTGTGATGCTTCCGTCCGCCTCTATTACATTTGGATTTCCTATTCTTATCTTTCCAAGCTTTACTTCAACATCTTCATTATTAATATTTTCATTAATCTCGTCGACAATCTGCTGCATCCTGTGCTCTATAAAGTCATTAAAAGAACGGATGTTAGACTCAACCAATGAGTGCTGCTCAAGATATTTTTTGACGAGTAAATGCTTGTCTTTCATACTACTACCCTAAAGTATTCTTTTATTTTATCTTCAACCTTTCTTTCTATTTTAAGAACATCTCCCCTTTCACATCCGTCGGGAACGCTCGCATCATCAGCTTTAATTTTAGGGAGTTGAGACAGAGCAATATTATATTTCTTAATCAAATCTTTCACCTCTTCGGGCTTCAATCTCGTGTGTTTTGGTTGTAGGACGTGCATGGGATGTAGCTGATTAATGGGTTCAATTTCGCTTTAATGACTTAGCGATAACAAAAGAAGATTGTAAAAGTGGGTTTATAAAACTTGCTGTTACGCCTATTTCTTATGCTTTTTTCTGTCATGCCTTCTCCAGGCAACAGAAACGGCCTTAGCCCTTCTGTCAATCCTGCCTAGGACGGCCTTTCTAAGCGCACTCGCTCTTGTTCTCTTATTCTTATAATGCTTTATTACAGGCTCTGCGACCTCTCTAATAAGCTCTTTTCTCTTAGCTATTGGCATTCCGATGTCTTTAGCAGCCATCTCAATCGCCTTTCTTATTTTTCCAGGCATGAATACTTGTTTTTTCCCGTCTCTTTTCACAACACTACCCATATCAAAAATAGCATATTGAAATATATAAATCTATTGTCAATAATCTTATAAATGTCTTACTGCAGATGAAACAATGGACTATAAAACTGATGCTTTAATCTTTGGCGGCGGAGTTGCGGGACTTTGGACTCTTAATCATCTCTCAAGTCAAGGCTACAATGCCCTGCTTGTTGAAAGCGGAGAGCTTGGAAGAGGGCAGACCATTGCAACGCAGGGAATCATTCACGGAGGGGGAAAATACCTTCTCTTTGAAAGCGCAGGGGTTTCATCATTTAGGAAGAGATGGAGTTCAATGAAATCTTTAAAGGAGATGCCTGCGGTCTGGGACAACCATTTTAATTCAGGAGGATGGGTTCCTAACTTGTCTGACGGAGTAAAAAGTTCAGACGAATGCTATCTATACAGGTCTGTTAACGACGAAGGGTTTATCAGGCCTCTGGCGTTTGAACTATTATCAAGATTTGCTTTACAAACTCCTTTGAGAAGAGTCAGAAAAATTGACGCCCCTACATTTCTTGCGGAAAGTGCAAGAAGCATTTATTCCATTGGAGAAAGAACAGTAGAGTCAGCTAATTTGCTCAAAAGGTTAACCCTTCCTTTTGCGGACAGAATTGTTTACGCCAGGCATATAGAATTCAGAAATGGTAATGCAAGAATAACAGATAAATATAATGAAGAATCTTTTGACATTCATCCTGAAGTCATTGTTCTCGCCGCAGGCTCTGGAAATGAAGGGCTTGCAGGAATGCTTGGAATAGATGCAAAGATGCAAAGAAGGCCTTTAAGGCAGGCATATATAGGACATCCGGAACTTCCAGATTTTTGGGCCCATTGTATTGACGGACAGAAGACAAGCGCTACTTTTACAACACATCCTTCCAGAAAACACGGAAAAGTCTGGCAGGTAGGAGGAAGCGTTGCAGAGTCAGGCGTCAGCTACAAGACAGGCGAGTTTGAAAGCAGAGTCAGAGGTGAGATTGCAAATGTGCTGCCAGGATTTAATCTTCCGAAAGATGCAAGCATAGGATACTTTGATGTCGATAGGGCAGAGCCGGCAACGTCAGAAGGCCAAAGACCAAGCGGGGTAGGCTTGACTAAGCAGGCAATAGAGGGAGGATTGTATGCTCTCGTTGTATTTCCTACAAAGCTTGCAATGGCTCCCAGATTAGCAGAAGAGATACATGACGAAATGGTTTTATCAGGTACATTTCCAAGCTTTAAATTAGACCAAGGCCCTTTTACGCCAAGAACTCCTTTGATTGCATCTTATCCCTGGGATAGAAATTAATTATAGTTTCCTAATTTTACTAAACCAGCTTAATCTTCAGTAAGCCTTCTTTTATCATTGGGATTCTTTCTTTTATCGTTTTCCAGATAGTGAGTTTACCAATCTCAAAGTATGAGTGCGAGATAAAATTCCTGAATCTGGATATCTCAAACCAAGGAACCTGCTTGTTTTTTTCTTTTAAAGCCCCAGGAATGTTCCGGCTTGCCTCCCCGATTATTTCTAGCCTCCTGATAACTGCATCCTGAACCTTGATATCTTTGTTAAATTCTTCCTGCGAGAGCTTAGCAGTATAAGCTTCAATATATTCTATGCTCTCAAAAATATCCTGGATATAAAGCTTATAGTCCCTTTTCATATCAGCCTGATTTCATCATTCAGAATATCTTTCTTCAATTCTTTTTTTATCGCCCCATATTCAACCAAATCAACTTTCTTGCTTATTGCCTTCTGAAGATTTGACTTCAATCTTATAAGCTCTACAAGGTCAGCTCCGCCTTCAATCTCTATCAAAAAATCAACATCGCTTTTTTCATTCTGCTCTCCCCTGGCATAGCTTCCAAATATCCCTGCTCGAGTAACGCTGAATTTCTTTAAAACAGGCATAGCTTTCTTCTTTATTTCTTCTATTTTCTTCATAAATAATCAACTATTCTTTATTTTATAAGCTTTTGCAGATGCAGAAATAAATTGCCAAAAGAGATGTTGAAATCCATATAAGAAATGGCCCCGATGGGATTCCTGAAGCTTTGTGAGAAGCGAAGGCCAGCGAATCGAAGATTCGTGCAGTGTTCAAATTCCTGATTAAATGGCCCCGATGGGATTTGAACCCACGACACCTGGATTAAAAGTCCAGTGCTCTGGCCAGACTGAGCTACGGAGCCGTAACAAAAGTAAAGAGGGTTTGTTTTTAAAGCTTTAGAAAATCAGAAAGCTTTCTCAACAGCTTCTTTAATATCGCTTTCTCTTAATGCACCTGAATGCCTGTCAACCTGCTCGCCGTCTTTAAAGAATATTGTAGTTGGAATGCTCATAACCTGAAATCTTCCAGCAAGGTCTTGGTTTGCATCAACATCCACCTTACCGAATTTCACATCTTTCATCTCTTTGGATGCCTTTTCAAAGTGCGGCTTCATAATCTGGCACGGCCCGCACCAGTCAGCATAAAAGTCAACAATAGAATTCCCTTTTTTTATAAAATCATCAAAACTCCCAGAATCTAAATCTGTCACCGCCATAAACTTTCCTGGAAATAGCCCTTAATAAACTTTTCCGTGATTTAATTTTACCGACGGAGAATTATAAATACTGTGCCATATCTTCCAGAATATCATATCCTGCCTGAAGCCTTTCTACATAAGTTTCCCTATCTGTTGTAATAGCCCTTCCTATTACAAGAATGCTCGAGCCATCACGAACAGCATTTCCAGGGCTGAAAACTCTTTTCTGGTCTGCTCCTGCAGGAGTTTTTGTCCCTTTTATTCCAGGTGTGACATACATAAATTCCCTTGGAAGTCTATCTCTCACAGCATGAAGGTCTGCGGCAGAACATACAATCCCATCCAGTCCAGCTTGATGAGCTAATTGTGCATAATTATATACCTGCTCTTCAACCATTCCAGGAACTCTTAATTGATTGTTCAATATTTCTTGATCAATGCTTGTCAAAACAGTCACAGCTGTTATCTTTGGCATATTTTTTCCGTATTTTTCAGGTCCTGCTTTCGCCCCCTCTACTGCAGCTTGCATCATCTCAAGTCCTCCAGAAGCATGTACATTGAACATATAGACTCCAAGTGCTGCGGCTGCATCTGCCGCGCCCTTAACAGTATTAGGGATATCATGATACTTCAAGTCAAGAAAGACATCAGCCCCATATTCCTGAACCGCCCTGACAGCTTCAGGCCCAAATCTTGTAAATGTTTCTTTACCTACTTTGAATAATCCCACTACCCGACTCAATTCCTGAACTCTTTCTCTAACTTCGCTCATAGTATTAAGTCCATCTAACGGCAAACATACCATTTTTCTCGCTCTCTGCTGTTTTTCTGTCAATTCCATCTTACGCAGCCTCCAAATCATAATCAAATCTGCCTTTAACAGCATCTCTTAATTCATCCCACTTATCAGCTTCTTTTAATGTCTCTCCATATCTTCTCGCAAATTTCATTGCTCTGTCTTGCTTTCCTCCTTCGGGACTGAATGCATCAACAAAAGCCAATGCACCATTTTTCATCAGATAATCTTTGCTCCAAGCATCTGGACTATGAGAATAACATATTGCTCTTGTGGGTGTTGATGAATGTGCTGCCAGGAAATTTCCATCAATTGTTACAAGAGTATGAGGTTCAACTCCTCTTGCCCTTAGATTTTTCTCCCCACCCTGTAATCTTGTGACAACACCAACTAAATCCTGGATATTCGCCCCTCTTTCTCTTAGCATTGGAATCCAGCCCATTTCCTTTCCATCTTCCATTCTGTAGCAACTTGAGCCTTCTGTAAGTAAGTCAGCAACATGAATGATACCATCATATATCCCAGGACCCAAATAATCAGCTTCCATAAGAAGAGGCTTTCCAGGAACAAAAACATCAGCTCTTCCTCCAGATTTAAACAAAGCTACATGATCCCTTTCTAATAATTTTGCAACAGGCCCTGAAAATATCCAGTCCCTTCTCTGTCCTCCAGAAACTGCAAAATCTTCGTATCCTCTTTGATCAGCAATTGCCTGAACTTCACCAGCAATTATTCCTATAGCTTCTGAAACTCTTGCATCATCTAAGGCTCTTCTTACAGCATAACTAATCATTCCTTGAGGATTATTTTCAAATTCTTTTAATCTATCATTAATATTTGGGTCTCCAAGAAGTTTTTCCGTATTGACATAAAAAATCCCAAGCTGTCCGGATGTTAATATAACAGGTTCAGCTAAATCCTTATACGCTCCAGTCTCAACAAGAAGCTCTGCAACTCTTTCATTCTGCATATCCGAAACTATCAATATTATATATAAATCTATATTATCCAATCAAAGTAACAAAAATCATTCCCCGCAGCCGCTTCTCTGCACCTGCTTGCAGCTTGTACACATTATCTCGCAGTTGCCGAGCCTCTTCGCAGGGCCGCCGCATAAGCTACACACAAGACCTTCGTTTCCGAATTCTGTCAGTGCTTTTTGCTCTTCCTTTGGCTTTTCCTCAAGTGGCTCAATCTCAAATTCAACCTTTCCTGCTCCCTCGCCAACCTGGTAAAGCATAAACTGGGCAACATAATCAACTACAGATGAAGCAGTTCTTATTATTGTGCTCTTTTTGTCAAGCTCCCCACCCTCAACGTTTTTCACAAATCCGGATGGCTCAAATCTTTGGTGCCTGAATTTAGTAAAGAGTTCTGCAACAGGAACCCCATACTGAAGATTCAATGACACGGAACGAGCCCATGCGTCCATCAGCCCTCTTATTGTTGAGCCCTCTTTAGCCATTGTGACAAATATCTCTCCGGGCTTTCCATCATCATACAATCCAATTGTCAGGTATCCCTTATGCCCTGTCAAATCAAACCTATGGGTGATTGACTTTCTCGTCTGGGGAAGATGTTTTTGCTTTTTATCAATAACCACCTTTTCCGTCTTAACCCTCTCTCCGTCGGTCTTTCTTGTATTAAGCGCTTGGCTCTTCTTTGAGTTTTCCCTGTAAATTGCAACAGCTTTCAGCCCCTGTTCCCACGCAAAAACATAAGCGTTCATTATGTCATCAACACTTGAATCTTCAGGCATATTGATTGTCTTACTTATCGCCCCGGACAAGAAAGGCTGGACAGAGGACATCATTCTTATGTGCCCCTTGTAATGAATAGCTCTCTTTCCTTTCGCCGGTTTGAAGGCACAGTCAAAAATAGGAAGATGCTCTTCATTCAAATCCGAGCCTTCAATAGTGTCATGCTCGTCTATGTAATCTATTATCCTCTTTATATGCTCTTCATCATATCCAAGATTCTGCAATGCCAGCTTAACCCCTCTATTGACTATTTTCAGCATCCCCCCTCCTGCTAGAACTTTATATTTAACAAGGGCAATATCCGGCTCAATGCCAGTCGTGTCGCAGTCCATCATGAAAGCAATTGTTCCCGTTGGGGCAAGAAGAGTTGTCTGTGCATTTCTGTATCCATGTTTCTCCCCAAGCTCCAATGCATCTGTCCACGAGTCCCAGGCGACATTTACAAGATATCTCAAATCAGCAGGAATCTTTTCAACTTTAATCTCTTTAACATGTTGCCTGTGCATCTCAATGACCTTAAGCATTGGTTCCTTATTTTTCTCATACGCAGAAAAGGGACCTACAAGTTCAGCTAGTTTAGCGCTTGTCTTGTACGCCTCCCCGGCCATTATTGCTGATATCGCAGCAGCCACTGCTCTCCCTTCATCAGAATCATAGGGAAGCCCATAGCTCATAAGCAAAGCACCTAGATTTGCATAGCCCAACCCAAGAGTTCTGTAGATATGGGAATTATGCGCTATTTTTGCAGTAGGATAACTGGCTCCATCGATGATTAAGTCCATAGCTATGATGTAGCTTCTGATTACGCTCTTGAATTTCTCAACATCAAATCCACTTTCAGCAGTCCTGAACTTCATCAAATTTATGGATGCAAGGTTGCATGCAGTATCATCCAGGAAGAGATATTCGGAGCATGGATTCGTCGCATTCTGCTTTCCTGAATTCTTGCAGGTATGGTACCTGTTTATTATAGAGTCATTTTGAATTCCAGGATCTCCGCACAGCCAGGTTCCTTCAGCAATTGCCCTCAGGATGTCACGCGCCTTGTACTTCTCTGAATTCTTCCCTGTCGTAACCTCCTTGGTCCACCAGTCAGCATTTTCTTTTACAGCCTTCATGAAATCATCATTCACTCTTACAGACATATTACAATTCTGGAATGCAACACTCGCATACGCAGTGCCGTTCATTCCTCCATCATATCCCTGCTCAATCAAAGCCCATGCTTTCTTCTCTTCATTTTGTTTTGCGTTAATAAAGTCCATAATATCCGGATGATCCACATTCAGTATCTCCATCTTAGCAGCCCTTCTCGTCTTGCCTCCGGACTTAATAACTCCTGCATACGCGTCATATGCTTTCATAAAGCTTACAGGGCCTGAAGGCCTTCCTCCTCCAGTCAATCTTTCTCTTGAGCTCCTCAAAGCAGACCTGTTGCTTCCTGTCCCGCTTCCTGCCTTAAACAGATTAGCTTCAGCAACCTGTATTGCCATAATGGATTCCATATTATCTTCAACACCCTGAATGAAGCATGCAGAGCATTGAGGCCTGTTCATTGTCTTTACTGCAGGAATGACCATCTTCTTTTCAAAATCCCACACAAAAGCAGAAACTCCTCCCGCATTAGGGTTATATTCCTGTATCCCAACATTGAACCAGACAGGAGAATTAAATATGCAAAGCTGGTTGAGGCAAATGGCCGCAATTTCATCCCTCAAAATCAGGCTCTGTTTCTCGTCAAAATATCCCTGCTTATAGGCCTGCTGCCCCATCCATCTGCTGACTCTTCCTATAAGTTTTTCAACGCTATCTTCCCTCTCTCCCTTATCCTGGTTCCCCCAGAAATACTTGCTGGCAACAACCTTGATAGCTAAAGGACTCCAGAAGTCAGGTCTCTGGACATTCGGCTGGACGAAGACAGGCTTTCCCCTGTCATCATTAACCTGAACTTCTTCTCTAACCCATTTTATAGGATTCCCAAAGATATCAAATTCAAAAGGGTTCTTCCCTTCTTCGCTAAAGAATCTCTCCATGATAAGGCCAGAGTCCACACTGGACCCCGCCGGCTCTGTAATACTTCTTTCAATATTTCCCGAATCATAAAGCTCTTTTTTATCCTCTATCATTTTGTAACAGCTCCCTTATTTCTTTTTTAAAATCACCCAAATCAGCGAAGTCCCTATAAACAGAGGCAAATCTTATGTAGGCCACTTTATCTGCTTTTCTAAGCTCACTCATAATAAGTCTCCCGATAAATTCACTCTTGACATCTTTTCCCCTTTTTCTTGCCCTCTCTTCAATTCTGTCTATCATTTTATCAATTTTTTCCGAGCTTATTGCCCTCTTCTCACAGGCTTTTTCTATCCCTATCCTTATTTTATCCCTGTTGAACTCTTCCCTCTGTCCGTTCTTCTTAATAACCTTTATGGCGCTAAGTTCTATCTTTTCGTGTGTAGTAAATCTTTTGCTGCACTTTAGGCATTCTCTTCTCCGCCTTGTTATCTTTTCAACATCCCTCTTGTCCGTAACCTTTGTTTCGGCATTGAAACAGTAAGGGCATTGCATATATTTTGATTTCCTCTTTTGTAATTTTAGAGTTAATACAAGATATTGTGTCAACAAATCAAAAAAACACAATGAATTGTATTAACTTTGAAAAATAGAAAAAAATACTATTTAAATTTTCTTGTTCTCGAGAATACACAATCAGAAGCTTTTTAAAGGAAAGTTCGTTTATGAGTATATGGTCACAGATATTCTTACAGAAACTTACGCTCAGCTTGGTATTCCAGTATGGCTTCTTTTAATAGCGGTTGCATGGAGTCTTGTGTGGAAGGGCCTTGCTCTTTGGAAGTCGGCAAGAATAAACCAACCAGTCTGGTTCGTAATCCTTCTTGTTGTGAATACTCTTGGAATTTTGGAAATACTTTATATCTTCCTGTTCTCTCAAATAAAACTGCCTGAAGTGAAAGAAAAAGGAAAGAAGAAAAAGAAAGCAGGTCCCAAAAGAAAAAAATAATTCATCCTCAATGAACACGAAATTCAAAAGGCATCAGGAGGTAAGGCTTCTTATTTCCCCAGTTGCAGACGACATAGAGCCATACGCAGATCCTCCAAAAAAGATAGAGGCGGGAATGACAGGGAAAATAAATCTGGTTCTGCCAAATGGGAGATACCACGTAGAGGTTATAGAAGACGGGGAAACAATAGCTTATGTCGCAATGGATGAAGACCAGCTTGAACTAATAGGTGAAACTGTTCCTGATAATCATGACGAAGAAGTCGAAGACTGGGCATAGCGCATTATTTCTTAAGGGCTTTCATAATTTTTCTTTTTCTTCTATTCTTTCTTACTGCTCTCTTCATTTTATCTCCTGACTCGATTACCAGAAACATCTGGCTTTTAAATCTATCCCAGCAATATCTTTCTTAATTCTTTAAGGAGAAGGTCAACATGTTCTTCCTTCGTCTTCCATCCAAGAGTGATTCTTATTCCTGATTCAATCTCATCTTTTTTTAGTCCAATTGCCTTTAGGACGTATTCTTCCGTTTTTTTGCTGTCACAAGCGCTTCCTGTAGAAACATATAATCCTTTTAACGACAGGGCGAGCACAGTTTCTTCACTCTCTCTTCCAGGAAAACTAAAATGAATATTATTCCATATTCTTTTGTCCTTGCTTCCATTAATCTTGCTTCCCAGCTTTTCAAGCCCTTCAATAAGCTTGTCCCTTAACCTTTCTATCTTTCTCCAGTCAGCCTTTTTTTGCATTTCAAGGGCTTTTGCAAATCCCATTATCCCTGGAACATTTTCAGTCCCGCTTCTCAATCCAAATTCCTGTCCTCCTCCATATGTCCAGGGATCCAGCTTTGCGTTTTTCTTCGCAACTAAGATTCCAATTCCTTTTGGCCCTCCTATTTTATGGGCAGAAGCAGAGAGCAAGTCAAAGCTATTTCCAAAATTAACCTTTCCAAAGCTTTGCACCGCATCCGTATGAAACAAGGCTTTCTTTTTCCTGCAAATTTTTCCTATCTCGTCTATATCCTGAATTGTGCCAAATATATTGTTGACATGCATTACAGACACCAGGGAGTTTTCATCCGCCTCTTTTTCTATAAATCCAGTATCTACAAAGCCATTCTCATCAACAGGGATTATAACCAACTTTCCTGCCCAATTTTTTGCAGTTTCCATAACAGAAGGGTGTTCAATAGCCGAAACAAGTATTTTCTTTCTACCCGAGCATCTCAAAGCAATATTATTTGCCTCTGTTGCTCCTGAAGTGAAGATTACCTCTTCCGGCCTGCATCCTATTTCTAAGGCAATTCTTTTTCTCGCCTCTGAAATCGCCTTAAGCGCCTGCTGGCCCTTATCATGAAGAGACCCTGGATTCCCATAATCCTTTTCCATGAATCTATTCACAACTTTAACAACTTCAGGATAAACCGGCGTTGTCGCAGCGTAATCGAGATATACTTCTTTCATGAACAAAATAAGTAAGCAGGGCTTTTAACTTTTATCTTATCCAAAATATTTTAATATCTTCTATCCCAGGTAGCTCATGGACAAATACAGGGCGATAGTTATTTTTGGCCCTCCGGGGAGCGGAAAGGGAACACAGGCTAAACTTTTCCCAAAGAGATATGTGCATTTTTCAACTGGTGAGATGTGCAGGAATGTCGACACAAGTACTAATCTCGGGAAGCGGATAAGGGAAAGGATAGATGCAGGAAACCTTATTTCCGACGGGATGATAGTTGATTTATTGAAGCAAAATCTCAAGAAATCAATAGAATCAGGAGGATACGACCCCAATGAACAGATAATCCTTCTCGATGGAATCCCAAGAAATCCTGAACAGGCAGTGATGATTTCTTCTTTTATTGATATCACTGCAGTAATCTCCCTGGAAATTCCTGACGAGGAAATAGTAAAAAGGCTTCTTAAAAGGGCAAAAATTGAGGGCAGGCCGGACGATGCCAGCGAGGATATTATAAGAAACAGGATTAAAATTTACAATCAGCAAACCCACGAGGTGCTTGAAATGTATCTTGGGAGTGTAATAAAAATCAACGGCCTTGGGACAGTTGAGGAAGTCAGCGCAAGAATTTTTAGCTCATTTTCTAAGAAATCTTCTCACTGAAGAACTAAAATGTTTCCTCTTCCTTTTTTTATCCTCTTTATCCAGCCTCTGTTTTCAAGGTCAGCAAGCATTAGGCTCACCTTCGCCTCCGAAAACTGCAGCTCCTTTCTCAAATCAACCTGGTTCACTCTTCCACCTTTCCTTTCAATCATTTTCACAATCTCTTTGAGGTCCTTTGGCAGCTCTTCTTTAGGTTTTGGCCCTCTCTTCCAATAATAAAATGCAATGACTGCCGCAACGGCAATCGCAATCACTGCCAGAATAAGGAAAGAGATGCCCTCTGCTTCAATATCTGTGCTCACGTCAAAGTTATCAAAGAGCTCTTCATCTCCAAAACTTGGCAGGACAATTAAATCGACATTCAGAGCGACTCCTCCGACCTCTATTCTCTCCCCTCCTTCAAGGACAAGTATTCCGTCCCGATAAACTTCTGCTTTAACAATATACTCTCCTTCAGAGAGGCCAAACTCATATCTTCCAGATTCAGATATCTCTGACTGAAGAACATTTCCCCCCGTGGAAAGAACTTTGACAACTACCTCGCTGACAATCTCAAAATCAGTGCTGTAGACCTCTCCAGCAACCTCAACAGCGGAAACAAGATTAGCAAAAGCCACAGCAAGAGCAAGGAAAACAAGCAATCTTTTCATAGCATCAGTAAGGGAAATTCATTAATAAATCTTACATTATTCAGCAAGGCATCCTGAAATTTCTCCAAGCTCATCAATCTGCCGGACACCATAGTAGATATTTCCATTTATTTTCCAGGCAGGCACCCCTTTAAGTTCCCGGCATAAATAGGTATCAAAGTCACAATCAACCATATTTCCAAAATAGCTTAGAGCCTCTTTCCCTATTATTCTTTTTTGCTCCTGGCAGTGCGGGCAGTTCTCTGAAAAGTAGAACACGGCACCTTTCTCCTGCATGCATTCCATAAGCCTTATCTTCTGTGGCTCTCCGGTAAAATAGCCGATAGTTTTCGAAAACCAATCAGTAAAAAAATACATTCCCCCAAGAACTACTATTAGGACAAAAAAGCTGACTATTACTTTTCTTTTTGCATCCATTTCAATCAAATATTCTCCGACTTTTAATCCTTTCTAAGGGATATATTTATAAAATCCATTTCTTATCCATATAATGGAAGCCATCTTCTGGATAATAATAGCACTGGTTGTGCTGGTAGCAATTGTTTTCGTCTACTATTACAACAGGTTTGTTGTCTTAGGGAATAGGATTGATAACTCTCTCTCGCAGATAGACGTCCAGTTGAGAAAACGTGCAGACCTTGTGCCGAATCTTATAAATTCGGTTAAGGGTTATGCGAAGCATGAAAAGGGGATAATGACAGAAGTCACTAAAGCCAGAAATCTTCTTATGAACGCAAAAGGGTTTGAAAAAAGAGTTAAAGCAGGGGCCGAGCTTGAAAGGTCACTTGGGAAATTATTTGCTATCGCAGAGAATTATCCGCAATTAAGGGCAAATGAGAATTTCCTGCAGTTGCAGAATGAACTGTCAGCAATAGAAGACAGAATTGCGTACTCAAGACAATTCTATAACGATTCAATACTCACATACAACAATGCCTGCCAGTCTTTCCCTGGAAATATGTTTGCAAATCTCTATGGGAAAAAAGCAAAGCAATTTCTTCAAATCCCGCAGGAATCAAGGGCAGTTCCAAAAGTATCATTCTAAATGAAAAACAAAAAAGTAGTTCTCCTGTCAATAATCGCATTAGTCTGCCTGGCACTTACTTTCTTATTGGACTGGCTGTTCATAATTCCCGCAGTAATAATCTCTATTTACAACTGGAAACTTTTAACCAAAAAATAATCATTCAATCCCGTATTCAAAATCTTCATCAAGGCCAAGCTCACTGTCTATATTGCCTGTAGAGTCTATTGCTTCTCCGAAGTCATCAAGTTCTTCACTGTCTCCTGAGCTTTCACTTGCGTCCTCCTGGGACATGAAGTAGAATACCGCAGCGAGTAACAACACAAGGATAATAACAATTGCAATCGCCTTGCCTGAGACCCCTTTTCTATTCATAAATTATATAGTTAAAAGCCTTTTATAAATATTGCTAATAGTTTTAAATAATCCTTCCGGCTGATAATAAATGCAAAAAATATCCTTCCATGACCAAATCCAAAAAAACAAGCTGAAATCATTTTTTCTAATAATCCTGATATTCATCTTCTTTCTTGTTTTGGGATACCTCATCTCCCTGATTCTTGACCCCTCGTACTTTTTCATAATAATGATTTTCTCCATCATTTTCTCCATGTCATACGTCCTGATAAGCTATTACAATTCTGACAAGATTGCGCTTGCATCAGTCCGCGCAAGGCCTGCATCAAGATCAGGGCATCCTAACTTTTATCAGGCAGCAGAAAATATGGCTCTTGCCTCCGGATTGCCAATGCCAAGATTATTCGTGATGGAGTCAGAGGAAATAAATGCATTTGCATCAGGCAGGAATCCTGAAAAAGCTGTAATATGCATGACTTCCGGCGCTCTAAAAAAATTAAACAAACAAGAGTTAGAGGGAGTTATAGCGCATGAGATGTCGCACATAGCCAACTATGACATTCGCTTCATGACTCTGACAGCCGTGATGATAGGGATGATATCTATAATTGCCCAGATTTTCATAAGAAGTCTCTGGTTCTCCGGCATGAGCGACAGGGATAATAAAGCGGGGGCAATCCTTATTCTTGTAGGAATCATTTTTGCTATCCTCGCCCCTATAGCTGCCCAGCTTGTGTCTCTAGCGATTTCAAGAAAAAGAGAATTTCTCGCAGACAGCACTGCAGTTAAATTTACAAGGTATCCCCCGGGGCTGATAAATGCCCTGACAAAGATAAAGAACGAGCATGTTTCAGAAAAGGAAAAGCATAGAGTAGCTAAAGGTCTTGCGCCTTTGTTCATTTCAGACCCATTTAAGAGAAAGATTTCAGGCCTTTTTGCGACGCACCCTGACGTGGAAGAAAGGATAAAGCGACTGAAGAGCATGTAACATACAAATGTTTATAAATAATTTATCCTTCTGTCTTTTATGAATAGGTTACAATCCCAAATTATTTTTAGCAAGACTATTGTAACCAAGACTCTTATTTCTAAGACTAAGATTAACTAAGTCTTGGCCAAACCTTTTATTTTTTGACGATGGCCGGAATATACAACTTTAATTTTGAAAAGCTGCCGAAAAATGTACTTGGGCAGCCCTGTGTTCAGGCCCTGAAAAATTCACCTCTCCCCTTAGGGCTGAAATTAGAGGGATTCAATTTCATAAAAAGAAATATTCTTGAGGATTGCAACAGAGTTCCTCCAAGATGCCTTAAAGCACATCTGGTTAAGAAGGCACAGAATCTCGGATTTGGCGAAAAAGAAATGAAATCAGTCAAGTCTCTTTTCAGGGCAAAAATAGGATTTCAGGGCTATTATCTTGACAATGGAAAATTAAAGAAAGTCTAGTTTTTCTTTTCCTTCTGCTTTTCAACAAAATCTTTTATGAATCCCTGGTGTTTAGTCCTGTCCGCGACTCCCGAGACTCTCCAGTAATTGGCTTTCTTCTCAAATTTACCCACCCCAAGAACCTTTTTATGGAAAGTGTCAGACACGAGGACTTCTTCTTTTGCCTGGTTTGAAATCTTCTTAGCGAGGCTTATTGCATTACCAACAGATACAAACCTGACTCTTCCATCCCTAGATTCTGCGATTATTTCTCCGATATTGACTCCTATTCCATATTTTATCTGGTTGAAATGCCTTCTGTTATGGTCTTTCAGAATCTCCTCTATTTCTTTTGCTGTCCTCAAAGTTATTTCTGCATTCTCTTTCTTCTTAGTTAAGAGGGGGGTGAATAGCATTATCCTATGCTCCCCGTCAAAGTTGATTCCTGCTCCATTGCTTTTAGCAGCTGAAATTGCCCTCTCAATGCTTTTCATAGAAGCTTCATCCATCTTTGTAGGAGCATTAAGTAAAATAACTCCTGCTTCAAATTTCCCTCCGTTTGAGATTACTCCCTCTCCTCCTTCACCCTTCCTTTTTACAAGGCTCAATGCATCACTTATCCCTCTCCTATAAACGAACATAAGCAAAACTGCTCCTACTAAAAGAACTATCAGCATCCAGACTGCAAGATTATTTCCTATAATATCTCCCAATCCGTCGCTGACCTCTCCAACGTCAACTGCTTTTCCTGTCAGGGACACTGCCCCAAAGTTGACTTCATTGTCGCCTTCTTTTGCAACAATCTGGTAGCTTCCTTCAGGAGCAGATAATCTGTATTTCTTGCTCTCTCCGATGCCAAGGCTCACATGAATTATCTCGTTTTCAGAGCCTATAAGTATCTCAATAGGACCCTCAAAAGGAACATTTCCGACATTGGTGATAAGAAGAGTCCTGTTTATCATGCTGAACATCAAATCCTTTCTTTCTTCAACATAAAACAGCTTGGTTTCAGAAATTTCCCCAAACACCGCTTCAATCTTCCAGTACCCTGCGCTGAAATTTTGCTCAACTTTCAGATTTGCCTGTTCTCCAGAGTTTCTTATCTCCTGACTGTAAGCCAATCCGTTTGGCCTGAATATGGTAACTGCTACTTCCCCTTCCATCTGACTTCCGGCCTGGTCGATAAGCTCAACATTATATACAACTTCAGACCCGGGCGCTATAGAATTAGAGTCGAGAGTTATCTTTACATTCTTCAGGGTTTGCCTTATCTCTATAATTCTGTCAGATCTCCCTTCATTAGTCACTTCATTCCTGCTGTTCTTTTCATAGACCCTTACGCTCAAATTTTGTTCTCCGGAATGGGCTTCAGGAAGAATCAGGCTGGCATTAAATATCCCGTTTGAAACCAATGCACTCAAGGAAACACCTGCAGGCTCTATGATTATGTCAGCGATTCCTGAAGCGCCTTCTCCGTTCATTTTGGTCGCTGTACCAGAGATTGCCATAATCTCCCCTGGGTTCCAAACTCTTTTCACAACACTCAAGCCAACAGAAATCTCTCTCGTAATATCAAAAGTTCTGCTCTCTGCAACATCTTCCCCGAAGCTTGCCCTGATATAACAGTTCTCCTGCTCTCCTAACCCAAGGGAATTATCTATCAGAAAATTAATGTCTACCGTCCTCTCTTCCCCGGAGCCTAAGTTAAAGTAATTCCTGTAAATGTCAAATGTAATGTTATTGCAAATTAGCTGCGACAAAAGAAAATCATTTATCTCAACATTAGGCCTTAAGATTATCTGGATGTCCATGTTGTCCCTAAGGTTGTAAACATTTTCAGGCTGGCTCAAGAGTATCTCTGCTGAAATCGAAGGAAGAACAAGAATAAGCAGCAATATTATCAGTATCTCTCTTTTCATTCAAATCTTAATCGGATTTTATATATAAACCTTACCTGCCAATATATTGCGGGCTGTTAGGATTAAAGTGCCTGTTATAGGATTCCAGTGCTGCTGCAACTCTTTCTTGTTCCCTTCTTCTCCTGCCGGCTCTCACAATCCTTCCAATTCGGGAGTTATACAATTCCTTCTTTCCATCCAGAGCTCCTTTCTCAACATCTGCTTCTTCGTCAATTATTTGGAAGTCAACTCCAGTTTCCAGATTCATTCACTCTCCAGTCGCCTGTTTATTATAAACATTACTGGTTTGCTTAATAATCTTCCAAGAATCTTTATAAATCTCCTTCCCTTATCTTATTGATGAAAAAGCCATCAATGACACCATGGAGCGTTTCAGGGGACATAGACTATAATAAACTAACAAAAGAGTTTGGTGCGGTCCTGCTAGACTCATCAGACGCTGATAATTCTGATTTGCATCATTTGATAAGGAGAGGATTTTATTATTCGCATAGGGATTTTAATGCCTGGCTAAATGCAGCAAAATCAGGAAAAAAAGTTTCAATACTCACAGGCAGGGGGAGTTCAGAGAAAATGCATCTTGGGCATTTAATTCCATTTGTCCTTTCAAAGGCATTTCAGGAAAAGTTGAACTGCCCCGTATATATCCCTATATCTGACGATGAGAAATTCCTTGTCAAGCCCAAGCTGTCCTTGGAAGAGGCGCAAAAGTTTGCAGATGACAACATTCTGGACATAATTGCTCTTGGATTCAAACCAGGCAAGACTTTCATCTTCAAAGACACTTCATATCCAATTTATCCTCTTGCAATAAAAACTGCCAAGCTAATATCTTACTCAACAGCAAAAGCAGTTTTTGGGCTAAAGCCGGAGACAAATATCGGCTGGACTTTCTATCCTGCAGTACAGGCAGCACATATCCTTTTTCCCCAGTTTAAATCAGGAAAGCACCATACTCTGGTTCCCATAGGCATCGACCAGGATCCTTATATGAGGATAGCGAGAGACATTGCCCAGCACTCATCTCTTGGATTCCAGAAGCCCGCAACAATCCATTCAAAATTTCTCCCGGGTTTGAGGGGCAGTTCAAAAATGTCGTCCTCTGATGAAGGTCAGGATGTGATATACCTGTCAGATTCTCCATCAGAAGTTAAAAACAAAATTAACAAATATGCTTTTTCAGGAGGAAAGGATACTCTTGAAGAGCACAGGAAGCACGGAGGGAACCCGGATATAGACATGTCCTTCCAATACCTGAAGTATTTTTTTGAAGAAGATGACAAAAAATTAGCAAAGATAGAGTCTGATTATAGGTCAGGAAAGATGACAACAGGCGAGCTGAAAAAATATGCGATTGATAAGATAAATGCCTTTCTAAAAAAACATCAGGAAAATAAGAAGAGGGCCAAGTCAAGTCTGGGAAAGTTTATGCTGAAAAATTAATTACTAATGTTTATACCCAAAAACTTTATCATAATCCCTATGGTCAAAGATATCCATGACAAAAGTTATGATTTCAATTTGATTTCCTGTAATTGTGTAAACTAATCTCCATCTATCTGCTAGTTCAATTCTCCAGGCGTTATCTACATCAAATTTTTGAATATATCTTGGGGGAATCTGCCTTTTTGAAACTTGATCGCCTGCAAAAGGATTTTGCTTTAATAAATCTCTCACTCTATTTATCGACCTTAACAATGTCTGATGAAAAGAGCTATCAATTCCTTTTAACTTTTCTTTCCCAACTATTTCATTTAGTTCCTGATAAACCATATCTGCTTCCTCTGAAAGCCTCACACTAACTTCTTTTCCTTGAAACATTATATCTCTCTTGCGTTTTCAATTGCCTTCTTCAATTTTGGACTTGGATTATAAATCCACAAAATTCCCTTATGGCTGTCTATTATCATTCCTTTTTCTTCTAAATATTTTAAAATTAAATTTAAGGTCTGATGCATAACCTTAGTAGGCAACCTTCTCTTTAACTCTTCCCTATCTATCATTTTGTCAGCATCTCTTAAAATTTTCTCTACCATCAACATAGTTCTCAAATTAGGATAATGTATTATTTCCTTTTCATTATATGTATTCATATTGACCTTTATATAAACTTATATATAAATCTTCCGATTTTATCCTTTCAAAAATTGCAAGTACTTATCTATGCTGAAAGGTAATTGATAAATTGCCTGGAAACCATTCTGATTATGCTTCCCAAAAATCCCAAAAATTCTTCAGATAATGCATAAAACCATATTGTTAAGTTCATTTTATCGATCTCATTCTCTTTGCAAGCTCTTCTGCCCTATCTCCAGTTTGATTATACCACTTTGAATCTACCATCTCATCAGCTGCTTTCTTATAATCTTCCTTCCTTAGGGCATCCTTTAGCTTAACAAAACCTGAAAGCCTGTCTCTGCCAAGATTGTAACTCATATTTGCGAGTATTTCTTTAGCATCTCCATCCAGATTGTCCCAATAAGCTTCGCCGAGATATTTCCTAGCATCATCCACAGCTATTTCAACGCCATATTTTAACAGGGAATTTATCTGGTTATCATTCAGGGTAGTTCTTCCATTGTAAACAGACTCATAATTAAGACCAAAGGATTCTATTTTTTCTCTGGCATCAGGTCTTTCTAAATTAAACCCGGCACCTACAGACTTTCCATTGGCGTCTGAATAAGCTGTATTTCTAACACTCTCATGCCTTTTCAGGTCTTCATACAATCTCTCATAATTGATTTCATTCCTAAAATCTATTTCACTTCCAGAATCTGCCTCATTCAAAGGGTCTATTACCCTATCTTCCAGAGGGATATTACTTACATCGGCAGGCTCTCCGGCTACGTCTGTCTCTCTTGTTCCTACAGAATCAGCAACTGTTTTTGTAGAATTATCAATTTTATTAGCTATCAGTCCGAATCCTATAATCCCAGCAGCTGTCAATCCGAGAGCTCTTCTAAGTGGTCTCTGGTCTTCCTGGAAGCTCATGCAGCCCTCCTTCCCATCTGATACTCCATACCTGTCTCTCCTGAAATAGCATCTCCCTGTCTATTTACTCTTCCAGAAGATGTAAAATGCCTTATTTTCTCTATAGGAGAATCGTTCTGAACAGCATGTAAGAGTGCATGTCTTAAGGATGATTGTTCAACCTCGCTATACTGTCCATACCCTCTTAAAAGGACTGAAACATCTCTTCCTTTAACGGGTCCATAAGGCTCTGCTACAATGTCATTATCTATAACATAATCAAATGTCTTTTGATTGCTAATGCCTAGAGCTTCAGCTATTTTTCCTATAATTCCTTGTCTATAGATTCTCATTTCTGTTCTCTTTTCCATACATTTTCTGGGAAAAATGCCTATTTAAAGCTTTCTACCATGTTATCCCTGTGTTATAGTAACAAAATGACAAGATTTAAATATCACTAGTTTTTGGGATTTTCATGAATATAGAAACATTATACCACGCATTAAGGGGAAACCCTGGCGAAGCAGCAGAATCTTTCAGAGAAGGAGCTAGGTCAGACTTGTCTGATGGAAACGGACAAGGCAGAGGATTTTATGTCTGGAGAAATAGAGATTACGCCCTGGAACATCTCTCATTTTTGGAAGAGTCAGGAATACAAGGAGACCCAATTATAGTCCACCTAAATTCGTATCTCAATCCAGGGGAATGGGACATAGACCATGAGCTGCATCCTTCCTTTAGCGCTTCTTTTCTTTATGATAACCTTAATTTTCTCAGGCAGATTCCTGATGGGCAGGTAAAAACTGAAAGGGGAAGATTGCTTCCCTCTAAGACAAGAATATCAAATGGGAGCATTGTATTTGCCTTTGATAGGGGAAGGTCAATCGGAACTTTTGCTATGAGGCGCCAGACTCAAGGAGGGCATATTGGTGCAGCTGAAATCCTGGGAAGGGTTATAGAATACATGCAATCCACTTTTCCTGGAAAAATGATTGAAACAAAAAGAGAATGGTTGTCAAGCCCGGATGTTGTTGCCTTGGCTTATAGAGGGAAAACACCTCTTCCAGTAGAAAGGCTGGAAACCCTTCAGGATTAATCCAAAATCCTTTTATACCGCCCTTTCTTTAAGGATGCATGAAAATCATCACGCTTCATTGCGATTATATCCGCTTTAAAGCATTAAAGAAAGCATTCAAAGACGCCGAAGAATTAAAGGATAATAAAGAGCACGAAATCAAAGATCCCTTAGTTATTCTGACTGCTATAGAGAAAGGGGACAATGACCAAGCGGTTGCTCAATTAGTAGAAGCGGTGAAAAAGACAGCTTCAGAAGTCAAGGCAAAAAATATTGTACTATATCCTTATGCACATCTTTCATCTAATCTTGCAAATCCAAAAACAGCTTTGGAATATTTAGTAGAGGCAGAGAATGCATTAAGTAAATTTTTCAGCGTGACAAGGGCGCCATTTGGCCATTACAAATCTTTTGAATTAAAAGTGAAAGGCCATCCTCTGTCAGAGCTAAGCAAAGAGTTTAAGGGAAAGGCAGAAGATGTAAAAACAGAGCATAAAGTCATAGAGCTGGAAGATTATGACATTTCTCATCTTTTAAGAGAACTATCAAGGTCAAAACTTGACACTTCAAAATTAAAGGATAACGACCATAGAATTTTAGGTCAGAAGCTTGACTTGTTTTCTTTTAATGAAGCGTCTCCAGGTTCAATATTTTGGCATCCAAAGGGGCTTGTAATATTCAATGAATTATTAAAATTTTCAAGGAAAATTCAGGAAGGGTTAGACTATCAGGAAGTTTCAACTCCCCAAATCTATGACAATAAACTCTGGAAAATTTCAGGTCATTGGGGATTATACAGGGAAAATATGTTTTTGACAGACTATGAAGGAAGGCCTGCTGCAGTAAAACCAATGAACTGCCCCGGGCACATGCTTCTCTATCGTGCCAAGTCAAGAAGCTACAAAGACTTTCCCATAAGATTTTCGGAGTACAGCCCATTGCACAGAATGGAATTATCTGGAGTCTTATCAGGATTGTTTAGGGTAATAAGAATGCATCAGGACGACGCACATATTTTTGTAAGAGAAGATCAGCTGGAAGATGAGATAATTAATGTAATAAGAATAATTCAAAAATTCCTTGACACTTTTAACTTCAAGTATTATTTCACTTTGAGTACGAGGAGCAAGGAAAAGGAATCAAAGTATCTTGGTGATGACAAACTATGGAATAGTGCCGAAATGGCTTTCACGTCGGCTCTGAAAAAATTAAAGATTAAGGCAGATAAGATGCCGGGAGAGGCAAAGTTTTACGGACCAAGTCTTGACGTTCAGATTAAAGATTCTCTTGGGAGGGAGTGGCAGTGTTCAACTCTTCAATTAGACTTCAATTTTCCGGAAAGGTTTGAATTAGAATATACAGGCAAAGATGGAAAGTCACATAAGCCAATTGTCCTTCACAGGGCAATCTTTGGCTCTCTTGAAAGGTTTATTGGAGTCCTTTTGGAGCATCTTTCAGGAAATTTTCCCCTCTGGCTTTCCCCAAGACAGGTCAGGGTAATCAACTTCACAGACAGAAACACTAAAGCATGTGAAAAGCTTGTTGAAACTCTTAAATCAGAATTGCCTGAATTAAGAATAGATTCAGACCTCGAGTCAGATACAGTCCAGTCAAAGATAAGAAACGCAGAGCTTATGAAAGTAAACTATGTTATAGTTTTAGGAGAAAAAGAAGAAAAAAGCAAGACTATTGCTGTCCGTGCACGAGGGGAAAAGCCTAAATTTGGCATAAAACTGGATAAGTTCATCAAGGATTTAAAGAAAGAATTAGCTGAGCCGTATAAATCTTTATAAACCTCCCATTCCAGAAACTAATGTAAAAGAGAAGATGAAAATACAACCATATATAGAAAAATTGAGCAACTCCTCGGAATTTAAGGAATTCGAAAAGAAATATGGGGATGCGTATCTTATTGCGGGGTTCTTTGTCCTTGACTTTGAGGCAGGACAGAACATTCATCAGATAGACTATTATATTCCCGGACAGAAAAAAGTGGCTGCTTTCAGTCTTGACAATCATCAGGTAGATGTAAAAATTCTCGATATGCTTACAGACAAGACTCCTGAAAAGCTGGATATTAAGACAAAGATTGATTTGGAGGCGATAAGAGGCATATTGGAGGATGAGATGAAAAACAGAAGCATCACGGAAGATATAAGGAAGATTATTGCAGTAATTCAGACAATCGAGGGCGATAAAATATGGAATGTCAATTGTGTCCTCACAGGAATGGAAATATTAAAGGCGCATATAGAGGATGAATCAAAATCTGTTCTTAGAATGGAAAGGTCTTCAATAATGGATTATGTGAAAAAGATTCCGATGAATCAGTCTGTTAAAAGAAAGCCATCAAAGAAAGAGATTGATGCGCAGCTTGAGCAGCTGGATAAGTTGAAAGAAGCTTTGCAAAAAGAAAAAGAATCCATTGTAGAGAGCAAGAACAGCAAGCCCTTGGGAAAGGAATCAGGCAGCGAATCCAAGACTGCAAAGCCATCCAAGAAGTCTAAATAATTTTTTCTAAATAATTTTTATAACTATTCGCAATCCACTAATTCACTAACCTGCTCGCATGTATGCTCTTCGTCATTCGATATTATCACAGCAGACACCCCGACTTTTGAGGCAGACTGCAGAGAAGCTAAAATAATATTGGAATATGTCCTGCTTCCAAGGGCATCAGGAATCTGAGTATCTATAGAATCTCCAAGAATGTCCTTGACCTCAGTGTTATCCTGTGCATCATAGAAAATCAATTTTACATCTGATAATGTAACATCATCAGCCCCTCTTCTTACTGTCAGGCTGTAGCTTCCAGTATTATCGACGCAATTGGCTGCTTCCAGTCTCACCTGCAGGCAGTTACCTATTGCTCCAACCCCTGACGTTCCTTCGGTTATGAAAGGATTCAGAAAAGCCCATATGATCCCTATAGCAACAAGAATCAATAGAACAAACAAAACTACTGTAATTATTCCCGATAATCCTTTCCTGTCCATATTTTATACCTTAAGGAGTTAAACAACTAACTGGCTGGTTAACTATCTCGCAAGTGATAGGAGTCTCGCCCGGCTGTATAACTGCAACCACATTTGCCTGTGTAGGAGCGAAAGATGACAAGTCACCTGAATTATACAATCCTGTCTGAAGCTCTGTCAATGTGCTTCCGTATTCCACAACAGTGGTCTCATCATCTATATTGTAGAATATTATCTTAACATCAGTCAAACTTCCTGCCCCGGCATTCCTCATAAACCTAACATCGTATAATCCGTTCCCCATGTTAGTACAGCTCAATGCTTCAACATTCAGAGTCAGGCAATCTCCGGACAATCTGTCCCCGGTTTCCTGGATTGGAGGCCTTATTGCTGCCCATATGATTCCAATAGCAACAAGTACAAGTAATATGATAAGAATGACTGTGACAATCCCACTCAACCCTCTCTTTTTCATGGAAGCTATAAATCTATTTTGTTTATAAATGTTTTTATTTATTAGCTTTTCAGATAAAAGATTAGTTGTAATGAAAACCCTACTAAAATAAATAAAAATCCAATTAGGTTCCATTGTTGCCTGGGTGGTACCAGATGGTAAACTATAACTCTTCTATTAAGTTCCCTCTTCCATTCTAATGTTTGAGTATCTCTGTAAAAAGGCCTCCATCCCATCCACCAATATTTTTTCCACCATCTATCTTGATTAAAAATTCTCTGATGAGGATAATCAATAATTGCTACTAAAGTCAGAATAAAAACTCCAATAAGATCAGAAACTATTCCTAATATAGCTAAATTCATTTTATTTATGCCCGAACCAAAATTCCTTCACACCCTTCTTCTCTCCATCGTATCTGCAGAAGCCAAAGCGCTCGAACTGTATTATTTCATCTTTCTTTATTTTCTTTACACCTGAATCAGCGTACCCTTCAGTCCATTTTCCGTCGGGCATCAATACCCTGGCTTTAACCTTATCAGAAACCCAGTGTATCTTCGGAATTTTTTTGTTCTCTATAGAAGTGATTTTGCTCTCTTCATCCATTTTGATATTGAACAAATGAATCAGCCTTATCTCTTTTCCTTTCAGCTTGTCAAAGTCATCTTTAACAACATAAAAATCATTTTTTATCTTCATCTTCCTTGTCTCCTGTCTGTCAGGATGAACTTGGATGTCAAACTCTTTTTTCTCAAGGACATTCTCAATTTTTATCTTCACAGGGTTCCAGACAAAGAAATATCTGTCAGTCTCTTTGTCAAGCAATCTTCTGTTTATTGCATAAAGGTTGTCAATCGGAACAACGGTATCCTGCCTGTTCAGCCCAATCTCCCTGACAAAATCTTTTATAGCTTCGGATGTAATCCCTCTTTTTATAAGGCTCTGAATGCTCCATGTTCTTGGATCATCCCATCCGAAAAATCTTCCTTCCCTGACTTCTTTCTGGGACTTAGACTTGGAAACCTTTGCATCAAGACCTTCTATCCTTATCAGCCCAGTGTGGATTGTTTCAGGGTGTTTCCAGGCAAATATATCCCATACATATTTCTCCATGTCAGTCTCTATTCTCAAGTCATTCCCCCTCAATATATGGGTGATTCCAAGCAGATGGTCATCAATGGCCCAGGACATCTCCAGAGTTGGCCAGACCCTGTACTTTTTTCCCACTCTTGGATGCTCTCTGTCTGATATCTTGAAAAGAACCCTGTCTCTGAAAGCAGGATTAGGATGCATCATCTCGGTCTTTATTCTCAACACCGCGTGCCCTTCAGGCATCTTGAACATCTCCTTCCATCTTTCCAGCTGTATCCCATTTGGAAATTGCCTGCACGAGCATTCCACACCTTTAGCCCTGTTTTCCCTTAATATCTCCTGCGCACAATGGCACACATATGCCTTTCCTTTCTTGATAAGTTTTTCAGCATACTCATAATAAATCTTCAGCCTGTCGGACTTGTAAATCACAGGCTTCTTGTACTTGATTCCAAGCCAATCAAACGCTTCTTCAATTAAAGTATAGCTCTCCTTGTAGGGCTGTTTCTCTTCGCTTCCTATAGTATCATCCATAATCAGCAGCAGCTCTGCATTGTAATCTTCTGCATACAATGCATTAAGAAGGTAAGTCTTTGCATTTCCTATGTGCAATGCCCCTGAAGGAAATGGAGCCATCCTGAATCTCATTTTCCCGTCTACAGCGGAGCCCTTTAAGGAAGGAAGGCCTTTCTCCTCTTCGCTCCTTGCCTTAACAACATCCTTTAATTTCTCAAACGCCTTATCCCTTTCATCCTTAGACATAGAATTGACTTTCTTGACGGCTTCCTGAATCGCAGGCATAACATCCCCTATATTTTTCTTTTCAAGCCCATGCTGAAAAAGCTTTCCTATCAATTTCCCCGCATCAGCTTTTCCAAATTCAATAGCATTTTGCAGCGAGTATGCAAGAATCTCTTTTGATAAATCCTTCATGCTGATAAAAAAGAAATCAGATATTTAAAGTCTATGCAACACCAAAATGCTCGTCTTTTGTTTTCTTGGGTCTTTTCTTTCCCAGAAGCCCATAGGACCAATAAACTATAGGGGTGTCAAGCAAGGCAACCGCTATTTTTAGAACCCAGACAGAAAGCATGAACTGAATCAAAGGCCATGTTCCGGGAATAATTCCATAAAATGCAATCCCTATGAAAATTACAGAATCCAAAAATTGAGAGCTGATTGTGCTGGCATTATTTCTAAGCCATAAATGCCTTCCTTTTGTCTTTTCTTTCATCTTATGGAATGCCCAAACATCCCAATTCTGGCTTATAACATATGCAACTAAAGAACCAAGGACAATCCTTGGTGTGAATCCAAATACTAATACTAGGGCATCTCCCACACCAGCACTAATTTCTAAGACTTCTGCCTGCACAATTACCATAGCAATAATAAGAGCAAATGCTTGTGTGAACAAAGCCATCCAAACAACTTTTCTAGCTTCTTTTTTACCCCAATGTTCCGCAACAATGTCTGTAGCAAGAAATATGGATGCGTAAATTGGCAATGCCAAACTTGTTGTTATCCCAAAAACACTGACTAATTGAGGAGCAAAAATGTTAGCAACAATAATAAAAACAGGAGGGATAGCAATCAGCCATTCTCTTCCAAGCTTAACAGCAAGGAGGGTCATTGCAAAAGATACAAGAATAACAAGAATGAACAATAGCTCATTAATCATGGATTTTCACAAACTCCATACATTTATAAGGTTTTCTTCAGCAAAATTTTACATGAGAATAAGAAACGTAGCCGTAAGTGACGCAGAAAAAATAAAGAGTCTAGTGCGACTCAAGTATGTGACCTCCTCCGTGCCCTAAAGGTTTGCCCTTCGGGCAAATCCTCGCTTCGCTCGGAGCACGGCGTCCAGTTAGTCTTATCTCGACGCTGAATGATGAAGCTCTTGGTTTTCTATGTAGGTGTAAGTTGCTGTAAAATTGCTGTTTCCTACTCCATCACAAAAATATCCACCAGTCCAGAAATGTCCTCTCAGATATCTCTTTCGCAAATTCGGACAAATGCGAAAGAGCAGATAAGATGACCCTCCCTTGATTATCTGCAAAGCCAGTGCATCACTCATTGTCCTCGGGACATCAGCTATCAGATGAACATGCTCCTCCATCACCTTGATAATTTCTATTCTTATCCCATGTTTTTTGCAGGCTTCTTCTATTGCAACTCTGCAAAAAACTTTCAGTTTTTCGCTTCTCATCATGCGATATCTGTACTTTGGTGTTATCTGAACATGCTTCCTGTTTGCTCCGACAGAGCTCCCGCTATGTTTGTATTCCATTTTTTTACCTCCCGTTAAGTTTATTTAGCGAGAACCAGTTACAACTACAAGTTTTGTGCAGGGAGTAGCAACTTGCTCTCCCTGTTTTATATTTATTTTAGTAGAAAAACATTACGGCGCCATTCATCTATGGGCTAAAGCCCACAGGGTTCTGGCGCGTCTCTAA
>Ga0210043_1000113_pt1 | contig 90314 bp, 135 predicted proteins | sample CryGeymet201501t_FD_183990 | JGI IMG/M metagenome (GOLD analysis project Ga0210043, IMG submission 183990) | Groundwater microbial communities from Crystal Geyser aquifers in Utah, USA - Crystal Geyser metaG 2015-01t (SPAdes) (version 2) | ecosystem: Environmental > Aquatic > Deep subsurface >... | reverse complement strand
GGGGGGGTATAAGAAAACAAACAAGTTTATCAATATACATACAGCTAACAATTAAAATATTTTCGGGCTAAATCTCTATAGCCAATATTTTTATAATCATTTTTACGGTTCATTTTTACGGTTCATTGTGTTTTATTATTTCGTACTATGGAAATATGTTTTTCGTAGTCTGAGTCTGACGACAAATAAAAGCACTTATGTTCGACTTTTTCCTTTTCTTGATTGGTCCACAAACAAGAGAAATATATAGTTATATTATTTTGCGCACAATTAGTGACCAGCAAATAGTCTTCTTGTGAATCTCTGTTGTTATTGTTGTTATTGTTATTGTTGTTATCAAAATTAACGGAGTTTAAAACATAAGATTTGGGGACTTTCCCCCATTCCTCAATAAGCGTGTTTCCTAAGTACCCTGCCGGAAAGGGATTCTTTGGAATATTATGCAATGCTATTTGTCCATAAACTTTGATTAAAGTCCCAACATATTTTTTAACTAACGGATCGTTGTGGTTGATTTTTGAAAAATCAATTAATGGACTCTTTTCTTTTGGCAAGATTCTATAGATTTTATTTTGCATATGAGTCTTCTCAGTTTTTTCGAGCTAGTGGAAAGATAACCTGACTGTATGACCAATGACTGCATGATCAACAAAAAAAGCATTGTGTTGAAAAATCATTTTATCTCTTTTTTGTTGTTATTGTTATTGTTGTTGTTGTTGTTTTTGGAGGCAGATGGAATTACTATTTTGATACAGTCTTCAAAAAGGGTTTCTTTTAGAAGGAAAAAACATTTATGTTTGACTTCCCCGGCAGTTTTGTCTAACCACAAACAAAAGAAGTAGATATTATTCCGTCCTGGTTTGCAGTTGGTGATGAAAAAATATTCGTCACCACAAATATTTGGTGAGGGTTCAATTATTATATGTGAATCATGGCCTGTCTCTTGAAAAAGAGCATCGTTTAAATAAACAAATGGTTTCTTCGGGATATCATATAATGCCAATCTGTCAACCGGACTAACTAACGTGCCAACATATTTTGTATACAATGGGTCATTATAATCAAAGATGGTATGGTCGATGGCTGTATGGTCAAATAAATTGTGAAATTTGTATTGTTTAGTAGTCGTATAGTTATTCATTTATTTGCCTCAAGGCCGTGGTGGTGGTGGTGGTGGGCTGTTTGTGGTTGTTTGTAGTTTTCTTGTAATAAGAGTAACACACACAGCATTAGGTTTAAAACAATTTTAAAATCGGATTATGATTTATTCGGCGGATCCACCAAAAAAGAATAAGAATCAAATAAGAACAACAACAACAACAACAATATTCCTATTACCATTGTTCTTCTTGTTATTGTTTAGTGTTAGAAGTAGTGGTAATAGGTTTCTTCTTCTTCTAGTTCTTCTTACCTCCCAGAAGAAAAGTAATGATGATGATAGTGGTAGTGGTGTTGTTGTTTTTAGTTGTTGTCGTTTTTAGTTGTTTTTGGTTTTTTTCTTGTTTTTATAACATAGGACATGTGTATTAAAATGAACTCAATTTCTTAGTTATTAGAAGGAGTGTTTGTTGTGGTGAATAGCTGTTTTATACTTTATGTGCAAATAATGGCTCTTATTGCAGTATTTTCTTGCAGATTATTATAAGTGAAAAAGGAGGGGGGTATTACCCACCAGGATATTAAATAATATATTATAATACTTTATGTGCTGTTTTTACGGGGTTTCTTATACATTTTCTCTCCTAATCTCGACCCCGAAAAAGGGTAAGAACAAGTGAGTAAGAAGAATGACGACTGTAACAACAAGAACTACAAGAACTACAAGAACTATAAGAGAGCAACAACAACAAGAACAACGACAACAACAACTGTAAGAGAGCAAGTGAGTAAGAACAAGAACAAGAACAAGAACGATAGAAGAGATTCCCTCATATGCTATTTTTACGATGTTTCTTATACATTTTCTCTCTAATGGTGATGGTGATGATGATGATGGTGTCGTCGTTGTTGTTGTTCTTGTAGTTCTTGTCGCTGTTCTTGTCGCTGTTCTTCTTGTTGTTGTCGTTCTTGTAGTTCTTGTTGTCGTTGAGAAATGAACAAGAAATGAACAAAAAGGACAGCAGAAGGAAATTCCTTATATGTTGTTTTTACGGTGTTTCTTATACTACCTCCCTAGTGGAGAGGTGAAAAAAAATGAATAAGAACTGAACAAGAAAGAGAGAATAAGAAGGACGGTGGAAATTCCTTATATGTTGTTTTTACGGGGTTTCTTATATGTCTCTCAAATGGTGGTGAGGGGAGAAAAGAGAAAGAGAAAAAATGAACAAGAATTTGAACAAAAAATGAACAAGAAATGAACAAAAAAAGTGAGCAGGAGGAAATTCCTTATGTGCTGTTTTTACGGGATTTCTTATACTACCTCCCTAGGGGGAGGTGGAAAAAAATGAACAAGAATTTGAACAAGAATTGAACAAGGAAAAAGAGAAGAATTGAACCTCAGAGGAAATTCCTCATATGCTGTTTTTACGGGGTTTCTTATATGTCTCTCAAATGGTGGTGGACGAGGAAAGAATTGAAAAGCTTTTCTCTTTTTTCTTATACATTCCCCTAGTGGAGAGGTGAGGAAAAAAAGAGGGAAGACAGTTTTCCTATCTCTATTACTACTACTGTTGTTGTTGAGCCCGCTATTTTTGTTATTCCATTGTTATTATTGTTGTGTCCGCTATTGTTGTTCTTATTCTTATTGTTCTTGTTGTTATTATTGTTGTCGGTGGCTTCTAATAGGTTGCCCTCCTCACGGGCTCTGAACCCATACACAGCGGACGCTCTCAATATATGTGGGACCATATGAGGTCTGAAACTATTGAAGTCCTTACAGGGCTTATAGAGAATGTTAATGTATTTGTTGTTGTTATCCTTATTGTTATTGTTGTTGTTGTTGTTGTTGTTGATGTTGTTGATGAAAAAAACGAGTCAACAACTGTTGAAAGATTGATGTTCGAAAATAAGTTATTGCGCACAAAGTTGGAAGACACAAGCTTACAAATAGACAAAGAATTCCATGATGCTTGGCGCTTAACCCTAAAGGGAGCAATCGGGCTTATCATTCGACGTATTAGGCAGTTAGAAGTCTTTATTAGGGAAAATAACTTGACTGTTCCAAAAATGCACAACACTTAGCTATCTTTTTCTTCTTGTTCTTGTTGTTGAGGAACTTTGAGGTCTGGGAACAGGGCTAACAACATATCCCTTGCTGCGCAATAGAGTTTCTCGTCCTCATATTCCTCATTGAAGAGAAACCAATGCTTCCTTCCATCTTTTATGTAGGCGAGACCATTCAAGTTGTGGAATATTGTTTTAGTGAGGTCTGCCTCAGAAAGGTTTGCTCCGGTGAGGTCTGCTCCGGTGAGGTCTGCTTCAGAAAGACACGCTCCAAAAAGGTTCGCTCCATAAAGATTTGCTCCAGAAAGGTTTGCTTCCCGGAGGACTGCGTTTAGGAGAGTCACCTCAGTGAGGTTCGCTCTCCTAAGGTCCGCCCTCCTAAAGCCTGTCTTAATAAGTCTTGCCCCAGAGAGGTCTGCCCCAGCGAGGCCCGTGTCAGAAAGGTCCGCTCCATAAAGGTCCGCTCCAGAAAGGTTTGCTCCGGTGAGGTCTGCTCTGAGAAGGTTTGCACCACAAAGGTCTGCACCATGAAGGTCTGCTTCAGTGAGTTGTGCGTCAGAAAGGTTTGATGCAAAAAGGCTTGCCCTCGTAAGGTCTGCCCCAATGAGGTTCACCCCGAAAAGGTTTGCCCTCGTAAGGTCTGCCCCTGTGAGGTCCGCCCTGGTGAGGTCTGCTCCATAAAGGTCTGCTCCACGAAGGTTTGCTTCCCGGAGGTTAGCCCCGGAAAGGTCTGCTACCCGGAGGTTTGCCCCACGGAGGTTCGCTCCATGAAGGTCTGCTTCCCGGAGGTTAGCCCCAGAAAGGTCCATTGCCACGAAGCTCGAACCCTCTACAACCTTGATAACAACCCCGTCAATGTTCTTAATTTCCATGATTTTTTACTTTCTTTTCTTGATTTTCATGTTGTTTTCTTTTCTTCTTAATCTTATTGGTGGTCTTTGAGGTTTGGAAACAGGGCTAACAAAATATCCCTTGCACCGCAATAGAGTTTCTTGCCCTCATATTCTTTATTTAAGAGAAACCAATGCTTCTTTCCATCTTTTATATAGGCGGGCCCATCCACGTTGTGGAATTTTGCCCCAGAAAGGTCTGCTCCGTAAAGGTTTGTCCCACCGAGGTCCGCTCCGGTGAGGTCTGCCTCAGAAAGGTTCGCTCCGACAAGGTTCGCTTCACGAAGGTTTGCTCCAGAAAGGTTTGCTTCAGAAAGGTTCGCTTTTAGGAGATTCACCTCAGTGAGGTTCGCATTCCGAAGGTCCGCCCCAAAGAGGTTTGTTCTATGAAGGACTGCTCCATGAAGATTTGCTCCATGAAGATTTGCTCCATAAAGGTTTGCTCCATAAAGGTCCGCTTCTTGAAGGTCCGCTTCTTGAAGGTCCGCTTCTTGAAGGTCCGCTTTCCGAAGGTCCGTCCCACGGAGGTCCGCCCTCGTAAAATATGTCTTATAAAGCCTTGCCTTGGAAAGATCCGCCCCAGCGAGGTCCGCTCCACAGAGGTTCGCCCCGGAAAGGGTCGCCCCGGTGAGGTCTGCATCTCGGAGGTCTGCCCCCTGAAGGTTTGCCTTGTAAAGGCTCGAAACACCCTCTAAGGTCTTTAGGACCTTGCCATTTTTGTTTTTGATTTCCATATTGTTGTTTTCTTCTTATTCTTGTTCCTGCTGTTGAGGGTCATTGAGGTCCGGAAACAGACATAACAAAATATCCCTTGCGGCGCAATAGAGTTTCTCGTCTTTATATTCCTTGTTGAGGAGAAACCAATGCTTCTTTCCACCTTTTATATAGGCGGGTCCATCCACGTTGTGGAATTTTGCTCCCGTGAGGTCTGTATTAAAAAATATTGCCTCAGAAAGGTCTGCTCCGGTAAGGTCTGCCTCAGAAAGGTTCGCTCCCACAAGGTTCGCTTCATGAAGGTTTGCTCCAGAAAGGCTTGCTTCAGAAAGGTTCGCTCCGGCAAGGTTCGCCCCAGTGAAGTCCGACCCAAATAGCTTTGTTCTACAGAGGTTAGCACGAATAAGGTTTGCGTTAGAAAGGTCTGCCTCAGAAAGGTTCGCTCCGACAAGGTTCGCTCCAGAGAGGTTCGCATTCCAAAAGTCCGCTCTCCCAAGGTTCACTCCACGAAGGTCTGCGCCGCAAAGGTCCGCTCCCACAAGGTCTGCCCCGTAAAGGTCCGCTTCAAAAAAGTTCGCACACCGAAGGTCTGCCCCGCAAAGGTCCGCACCACGGAGGTCCGCACCACGGAGGTCCGCACCACGGAGGTCCGCACCACGGAGGTCTGCTCCAGTAAGGTCCGCTCCCACGAAGCTCGAACCCTCTAAGGTCTTGATGACCTTGCCCCTGATATTCTTGATTTCCATTAGCTTCTTTATTCTTCTTGTTTTTCTTGTTCTTCTTGTTGTTGTCATTGACCTTGTTGTTGTACTTGCTGTTGTTCTTATTCTTATTGTTCTACTTCAACGACATCGACATTATCATATGTCCCTTAGCACCTCGTCCATAACCTCTGCTAATTTTTTTTTATTTTCTTCGTATGGCTTATTATCCATATGCCAAGGCATAAAGGTTTTTTCAAAAAATATACTGTACAGGTACCAATCTTCATTCATGTTAGAGTTAGTTGACTGAGCCCACGCAGGTGGAAACGTGTAAAAACCAGAGCAGTTTACTAAAACAATGTCTGTACCTCTCACCTTTGAAATATAAAGTCCTAAATTTACAAAGTCCGTATAAAAATAAATTGCAGTACGGTCATTTATTGACTTGGAAAAAAACATGTAGTTAAGCCCGTTTTTTATTATAAACTCTGGAAACCATTCTTGCATCCAATTTGAAAAACCAGAAAAACAACCATAGCTAAAAAGCTCTCTAACTTCTTTTTCAGAGTTGTATAGGCGCCCGGCATTTTTGAAATTCCAATTATATTTGTTATTTTTCAATGTGTTGTTCTTGTTGTTGTAGTTGTTGTTCTAGAGAAAAAGTCTTTACCACTCACAAGTCTTTTAAGATATTATCAATAAATTCAAACAGTTCTTTTGTTTGTTTTTTGGGCTCGGTTATAACTTTTGGGATAAGTAAGGTTTTATTAAAAAAATATTTGGGTTTATAAAAGGGTGATGAATATTCTCCATAACAGTCAACTTTCATATTTTTTCCACAAAACACTTTTTCTCGAAAAGAATGCCCAGGGTTAGCAAAGCTAAAGTTCATCCACAAGGCTACTAAGTCTGTTGTAAATGCCACCTTTACCGCTGCTTTTGGAGCCCAAGGACCATTATCTACAGAATTTACAGTAAGGCTAAAATTATTGAGTCCGTGGTTTACAACAAAAGTCGGGAACCAGGTTTTTAACCATTCCAAAATTTTTTTAGTATCAGCTATTCCAATGGTGTAGACTTTTGAAGAATTTTTCTTAAGATACTTATCAATAAGTTCCTCAATTTCTTTTGCATCTTTCCAGGTTAGCAAAGTATTTGAAAATTTATATGTCATTTATGTTCCTAGAAGAATAAGAGCTGTTCTTATTCTTGTCGCAGCCTCTTTTTAATCTATCTTTTTCTCCAAAGATTTTTAGGGGTCTCTTCTACCTCCCCATCCATGATAACAAGCTTTGGGTAGAACTTGGCAACAATGTTCTGAACTCGACCCAAATATTGTGTGGGAAAATTCCATTCCTTGGAGCCGGGATTGAACTTTCTGCTCTTGTACGGAATTTCTTTGATCTGACCAAGCATACTCCAGACGTCTACATTGTTATCCCATGTGAAGCCGAGCAAAAAGTCTTCGCTACGTAACCTGATCCACGCCACTGAGCCCTGTGGATTTTTAGGGTCAACTGTCAACGCCTTTGCAACAGCAGTGCTTACCGTGGGCTCTTCTTCGGAGCTATTCTTTTTATGGTGCTTTTTTTTGAGCCACCTCTTCGCTTCCTTCATTACGGATGAAAGTTCGCCCTCGTACAAAGGCCAGTGTTCTGTAACGATTGTCAAAAATTCTTCAACACTTGAAGCGGGAGCAGAATAAGGGTCTTTGGAACCACGGTACCGAGGGAAGCGAATATCCGGCAGCATTCTCATCTTGCGCCAACCAGCCTTACAAGAAGTCCCTTCAAGGAACACCCTCCCATCTTTGAAGTAAACTTTCGCAGGAGACTTCGAGGCTTCGCCGGAAATTACAGCAGCAAGCCCGACATACCCAAGGTGCCTAATAATATCAATAAAAGTACTTCGTGTATTTATAGATACCGGAAAAGACAAAAGATAATCTATTGCCTCAATCTCTTTACGAAAGTCTGCGCCCTTTAGAACGAATTGTGTTCGGTCTTTATTGACAAGCTGAAGTTCCTCCGATTTCTTGATAAAGCTTGTCTTGGCTATAATAAACCGCTCTAAGCAAACTGCGGGCAATCTCTCTAAATCCGTCAAGATAGCAGACTTGAAAAACAATACGCCTGCCATTGGTACGTTGGCTGGGATTAGTTTAGCGAATAGATGATTATTCCTTTGCCGACAAATCGGACCAACTCCTGCCTCCATAGAAGCAAAATCGGACAATTCCTTTCCACATCGTGAACATTGTTGCGTGTGTGTTGTTATTGACATTATCTCTTACACCTCCGGATAAAATTATTAAATCACATGTTTTTCCCTATACCTGGGGTAACACAAATACCGGAAGTAGTGAACTGAATATTTTATAAAACGGAGCGTAAAAAACGGCGCACAAATCTTTTAAATTTCATCATAACAAGTGTCATCATAACAAGTGTGAGCTTTTTTGCGTATATATATCTTGTTAAAACCTTATTTGTTTTTGTTTTCTTCTTCTTTTTCTTCTTCTTCTTCTACAAACCGAGTGCAACAGCCTGTTCAGTTGGTGTCAGCCGAGCCGCTTGCCTCCGAATACCGTGTGCTCATCGACGAAAGCACCCCTGGTCAGAAGGGCTTCCTTTGTCAATCCTGTCCATCTGAGGTCCGCCCCAGAGAAGTCCGCCCCAGAGAAGTCCGCCCCAGAAAGGTCCGCACCACGAAGGTACGCACCCCGGAGGGTCGCTCCCACAAGGGTCGCTCCCACAAGGGTCGCTCCACGAAGGACCGCCCAGAGAAGTCCGCCCCAGAAAGGTCCGCACCACGAAGGTTTGCATCTTTAAGATTCGCACCCCCAAGGTCCACATCCCAAAGGTCCGCTTCCTCAAGGTCTGCACCAGCAAGGTCCGCTCCATGAAGGCTCGCCCCGTCAAGACACGCATGTCGAAGGTCTGCATTCCAAAGCTTAGTTACAGAAAGGTTCGTCCTAGAAAGGTCACGACCCGCAAGGTCTGCTCCGGAAAGGTCCGCATCCTCAAGGTCCACACCCGCAAGGGTTGAACCCTCCACAGTCTTGATGACCTTACCATTTTTGTTTTTGATTTCCATGTTTTCTCTTTTTTTTGGAGACGCCAGAAGGCGTCTCCCTAGCTATAACACAGCCCACTAGTAATGTGAGCCTATTATTTATCAAATACTGTGTTATCATCGAACACGGCACTTTGGGCTTCTAGGGTTTCCGGCGTCAGCCCTGTCCCAGTGAGATCCGCACCAGAAAGGTCCGCTCTCCGGAGGCTCGTTTGCCAAATCCTCGCCTTGGAAAGGTTCGCACCCACAAGGCTCGCACCCTGGAGGTCTGCATCCCGGAGAAACGCACCCTGAAGGTCTGCCCCGGAAAGGCCTGCCCCGGAAAGGTCCGCAACACCCTCTAAGGTCTTGATGACCTTGCCATTTTTTTTGTTCTTGATTTCCATGATTTCTTTTCTTTCCTTTTGGAGACGCCTTCTGGCGACTCTCTATTCCCTAACTATAGCACAGCCTAGTCAGCCTAGTCAGCCTAGCTAAAAAACAGTTCCTGTTATTTATCAAATATCGTGGTCTCGTCGAACACGGAACTCATATCCTGGAGTGCCTCGGAGGTCAGCCCTGTCCCACGAAGGTCCGCCCCCATAAGGTTCGCCCCCATAAGGTTCGCTTCCACAAGGTTCGCATTCCGGAGGAACGCCCCATAAAGGTCCACGCCCCAAAGGTCCGCCCCAGTAAGGCTTGCTTCCCGAAGGTTTGCTCCCATAAGGCTCGCCCCAGAAAGGTTCGCTTTCCGAAGGTCCGCTTTCCGAAGGTTCGCTTTCCGAAGGTCCGCTTTCCGAAGGTTTACTTCCTGGAGGTCCGCCCCATGGAGATTCGCTTCCGTGAGATTCGCATCTCGAATGTCCGCCCCCATGAGATTCGCTTCCATAAGGTTCGCTTTCCGAAGATCCGCATTCCAAAGTATCGCTCCAGAAAGGTTCGCACCTGTAAGGTCCGCTTCGGAAAGGTCTGCCCCCATAAGGTGCGCTCCCACAAGGCTCGAACCTTTTACAGTTTTGATGACCTTACCATTTTTGTTCTTGATTTCCATGATTTCTTACTTTCTTTCTCTTTTTTCTCTGCAACCCGAGCACACCGTGTTGTATGGCCGTCAACTGGGCTTTTTATCAAATACTGTATTATCATCGAACACGGCACCCCTGTCCCGGAGTGTCTCGGAGGTCAGCCCTGTCCCAGTGAGATCCGCCCACGAGCCTCGCTCCCATGAGATACGCACCCGTGAGATTCGCTTCCCGAAGGAACGCTCCAGAAAGGTCTGCCTCAGAAAGGTTCACTCCCCGAAGGTTTGCTACCCGAAGCCATGCTTCCGTAAGGTCCGCACCAGTAAGGTCCGCACCAGTAAGGTCCGCTTTCCGAAGGTTCGCCCAATAAAGGTTCGCTTTCTGAAGGTTCGCTTCCCAAAGCCTCACCCAAGAAAGGTCTGCCTCAGTAAGGTCTGCTCCCATAAGGTCTGTTTCCGTAAGGTTTGCTTTCCGAAGAGCGGACCTTACAAGGTCCGCTCCATGAAGCCTCGCCCTAGAAAGGTTCGCACCCGTAAGGTCTGCTTCCACGAGGTCTGCCCCACAAGGCTCGAACCTTCTACCGTCTTGATGACCTTGCCATTTTTGTTCTTGATTTCCATGATTTCTTACTTTCTTTTCTTTTTTTTGGAGACGCCTTCTGGCGTCTCCCAAGCTATAACACAGCCCACTAATAGTAATGTGAGCCTATTATTTATCAAATACCGTGGTCTCATTGAACACGGCATCTTGGGCTTCTAGGGCTTCCGGAGTCAGCCCTGTCCCACGAAGGTCCGCACGCCTGAGGTCTGCTTCCGTAAGGTTTGCCCCAGAAAGGTTCGCACCCGTAAGGTCCGCACCCCGGAGGGCCGCCTCGGAAAGGTTTGCCCCGGAGAGGTTCGCCCCGGAGAGGCACACATCCCTAAGATTCGCATACCAAAGGCTCGCCCCAGAAAGGTTCGCCCCAAAAAGGTTCGCCTTAGGAAGGTTCGCCTCAGAAAGGTCCGCCTCAGAAAGGTCCGCCTCAGAAAGGTCCGCACCTTGAAGTTTCGCATCTCTGAGCCTCGCCCCAGGAAGGTCTGCCTCAGAAAGGTTCGCACCTTGAAGCCTCGCCCTAGAAAGGTCTGCATCAGAAAGGTCTGCTTTGGAGAAATCCGCTCTCCGAAGGTCCGACACAGAAAGGTTCGCCCCGGAGAGGTTCGCCTCGGAGAGGTTCGCATACCGGAGGTTAGCCTCCTGGAGGTCTGTTCCACGGAGGTCTGTTCCGGTGAGGCTCGAACCTTCTATGGTCTTGATGACCTCACCCCTGATATTCATAATTTCCATAATTTTCTCTATTCTCTATTTCCTTTTCTTCGTCTCTTTTCTAGGTCCAGAAATTCCAGGTTGCTCGTCTCCGAATACTGTATTATCATTGAAACCGGCACCCCAGTACAACAGGACTTCCTTTGTCAGTCCTGTCCCAGTGAGGTCCGCATCTTGAAGATTCGCTTCCGTAAGATTTACCCCATAAAGGGCCGCCCCAGAAAGGTCAGACCCACAAAGGTTCGCTCCAGAAAGGTTCGCACCCACAAGGCTCGCACCCTGGAGGTCTGCATCCCGGAGAAACGCACCCTGAAGGTCTGCCTCAGTAAGGCTTGCTTCCCGGAGGTCTGCACTTCGGAGGTTCACATCTTGAAGATTCGCATCTTGAAGATTCGCATCTCGTAAGCACACCCCATAAAGGGCCGCCCCAGAAAGGTCAGACCCACAAAGGTTCGCTCCAGAAAGGTCCGACTCGAAAAGGTCCGCACTCCGAAGCATCGCTCCAGAAAAGTCAGCCCCAGAAAGGTTCGCACTCCGAAGCATCGCCCAAGAAAGGTCAGCATCAGAAAAGTCAGCCCCAGAAAGGTCCGCATCTCCAAAGCTCACCCAAGAAAGACTCGCAAGTCGAAGGTCCGCTTCTTGAAGGCTCGCCCCAGAAAGGTCTGCTCCGGTGAGGTCCGCACCCCGAAGGCTCGCACCCTCCACGGTCTTGATGACCTCGCCCCTGATATTCATAATTTCCATAATTTCTTTTCTTTCTTTCTCTTTTTTTTGGAGATGCCAGAAGGCGTCTCCCTAGCTATAACACAGCTCAGCTTAAAAACAGCAATCCTATTAAAAGCGGAGGCTGAGTTTATGTAAATATATAAGTCCTATTTCATTTTTGTGATTTCCTTTTCTTCTTCTTCTTCTTCAAAATTTCTACCAAGGTTCACTGTGTGAATTTTTTGAGTAATTTCTTTTTTTATCGAGTTTTTCACGTGTTCGTTCGTTTTTGACATGGAGAAGCAAAAACCTTCTCTTTAGTAACTTTTTCTAAATGTGCCATTATATCCTCGTATATTTTGTTAATATTGCTCATCTATTATTTCACAGTTCAAATTCATAAAATCAGTTATGGTGACAGTGAAATTGAGTTTACCTTGTAAGGTTTCCATATTGGCAAGCAATAAGGGATGATTTGTTTCAACCACTGAAAGGAAAACCGTATTTCGTAAAAATTCTTCTGGTTCATCAGAACGAATTGTAATTTTTTCTATTCGCAGTTTCGTTTTTGGCATTAACAAAATTTCAGCTGCATTACGGTATGTCTCAATAAACGCAGGTTTGTTTCTCAGAAAATCTAATTTTCCGATAGTAAATTCAGTTCCGCCATGATATTGTTTAACACGAGGCCACGGAAGTTCACTCAGATATTTGTTCCCAATGGCTATAAACATGTCTTCATTTAAACTAATTACCCGAACTAAAAAAGTCCATGGTTCTATTAGCTGAACTACACTTCCAACAGTTGGTAAAATAAATTTCATTTATCAGTTGTTTTTTTCTCTTTTTTCTTTTTAACTTTTTTCAAAAAATCATATTTCCCTTTTATTCGGGCGTGGAAAAATCTTCCTGCGGATGAAGCCTTAGACATCTCATTGAATACTTCTTCTTCCACTTCAATGTAGTTGTATTCCCCGCCATGTATAAAGTTTATCGTTAGCACTTTCATGAAAGGATCATATGTTGCTGAAGATATATTGCTAGACTTCTCAAAAGTTATAGTTGTTTCTGGTTTTTCCATATGTCAGGGATAACATTTGTTTAATAGTATGTAAAGAACAAAAAGCAGGGGCTTAGCCCCTGCTTTTTTCAGGTGATAATGGAAAGTAAGTTTAGTCTATTTCCGGCCTCTAGCTGCCTTTTTCTTGCCCCCGCTAGAATCTTGTTGACTCTTTACGGCCTTTTCTTTTTCTTCTTCTAGCTCCTCAGCAGTCTTGCTTACATTCAGGTTGGAGGTGTCTCGCCCGCCAGCAGTGTGTACCATCAATTTTTCAATGAATGGGTGAACAGCGAATAGGTTTTTCGCATTGCTCTGTAGAGAAGCCCACGCCGTCATTCGAGCCTCTGGGGGACAGTCATGCATGAATTCTGCGTACTGTCGTGCTTGTTTATCCGTGAAGATGTTCTCCGGGATCCTGATCCAATCACTCAGCTTAGCGGTACACTCAACAAACTGTGCGTTAGATATCCCGTCCTTTTGGTTCTTCCCCAGGCGCTTTTTCGCTTTCTTCCAATCGGTGATGATATCAGTTGCCTTGATCTCACGGTCACGTGCTTTCAAAAAAGCGTTGAACTTCGTTCCTGCTTCAGTCCCTAAGAATGCGCCAGCCATTTGGTACAAAAGGTTGCCAGCCGTAGGGTCGTCAGCGTCGAAAATTTCAAGACGTTGTAGCTCTTGGTCAAGCTTATACCAGCTTCGACGGTCGGGGTACTTCTTTTCAGCCTCGAAAGTTCCGAGGTGTTCGATAAGTTTCGGGTTTGAACGAAGAAATTCGATGGAGGCGAGGTGCATCTTTCCTTCCCCCCATTTTAGCCACTCTTCGACCGAGGGTTCAAGTTCGATCGTTACCCAACGAGAAACCTCAGCGGGGTCAGACTGTTCGACCTGGTAGTTCATGCCTACGTTTTCTGCAACGCAGATTCGTGTTTCCTTGTGGATGTTGTGTCCGTAGAATGCCTTGGAGTCTGCAAGTTGGAAAACTGCTTGCTTCACACCCGGAAGAGCACGGTTACGTTCATCGAGGAACAAAAGGGAAGGAAATTGACAGGATTGAATCAACCAGTCACAAGGACGGAAAGCGGTTGAACGCCAAGTTCGAGTGCCATCAGTAATATCGTGTAGCTCGGGCAAACCGATGATATCACCTTCAGTCATTTGTGACAAACGTCGTTCAACCACCGGAAGTCCTAGATCGTAATTCCAGTCCTTTTTATGGGTAATTACCCCATTGACTGCACAACGAATTTCTCCACCAAGTGCAGTAACCATTCGCTTGCATAGCTCTGGGTCCTTGTAGAAGTCCGAGCGTAGATTGGCTGCCGCTTGATAAACACCTTCAGATTTGCCGACAGCATGACGTCCTCGAACACAAATTGTGATATCAGCACTAACCTTTGTTAGCAAATTAATAAATCCGGACATATCAACATTTTGACACAACATATATTATTCCATTTCTTTCAAGAGTTCTTAGAGTTCTTATTTTGTTTCTGCAAGTTAAACTTGATCCATTGTGTTATCAGGGTAACAGTTTCGCTTTTATTTGTAAACCAATTAAGAAAATTTGTTTTTACTGATGTTATTTTCGCAATATTCTTTTACTGCGGCCTCTAGTGGAAGCAAAGTATTGTTTCTGTCACAGACTTCTTTATTTTCCCCGCAAAAAGCACACGCATCTATATGTAAGTTTACTGGGGCAGGTATAGTTTCCCGCAGACCCATAATTTGTTCTGTTTCCTTGTCAGCTTCGACAGAGGAGGAAGAGGAAGAGGGAGAAATTTCAAAAAGGTCTGTATTTTTAAGAGTCCCTGTGCCCACTTTTACTTTATAACTTGCGAATATGAGATTTTAAACCTAATTCGAATATAAGTTTTGTGGTTTACAAGTCACAAAATTCATGGTAAACTACTTACAACAGCTAAAACCCCTTAGGAAAATATTATGAGCGAAGAACAAGAAAATAGCACGACGTTGTTAGAAACGCCCCCAAAAAGCTCTGGCGAAGAGATACAAAAACCAAACTCTGAAAAAGAGGAAATAGTGGTAGCAACAGCTGGAAAAAAAGTAGCGAAGGTAGAAGAGGTTGAAGAGGTTGAAGAGGTTGAAGAGGTTGAAGAGGCTCCTGAGATTCTTGCTGCTAACAAATTAGCAGATATTAAGGCACACGCACGTAATGCGATCATCAAGAAAAAGATAAGGGAAGACGGACTTACCCAACAAGAAGCTGAGGCATTCGCTAATAATGCCTTAGGCGCTGTTGAAGCACAGGCAAAAGAAATTTCCGACTTCAACCCAAAGGAATTCGACCATGACTTCCTCCGAGTTTACCTTGATGAGCCTTTCCTGGGAACGGTTTCTTTACAAATTTCTAAACGAGCAGATTTTGAAGCTAAGACTGCTTATGTAGGCGCTCGCCCTAACGGAAAAGAATATGATATTGTTATGGGGTATAACCCGAACTTCCTGCGTTCTCTTTCAAGCAGGGAACGTCAAGGTGTTGTCAAGCATGAAATGTATCACTTGATTTTCCAACACGTATTTTCACGTGCGCCCGGCGACAAGCACTATCAAACGTTATGGAACTGGTCTACCGATTTAGCTATTAACTCAATTATTGGGGCCGAAAATCTCCCGGATGCTTGTTTGATTCCGGGCAAAAACGCAATTAACCCTGCCACAGGTAAGGAAATTACGGGTCCTTACGCAGAATATATCAAAAATGCGCCTATAATGCAGTGTTCAGACCACTATTTCGATGAACTTCGAAAGATAGAAGAAGAGGAACAACAAAAAGGAAACAACAACTCAATTGAACTTGCAGTTAGCCAAGGAATGGGTTCAATTGATGACCACGGGAGCTGGGGTGACGTACCTAAGGAGATACAAGATCAATTAAGAGATGCGGTACGTGGGATGCTCGAAAGTGCTGCGAAGAAGGCACAACGAACCAACAGTTGGGGAACTATCCCGTCTGAAATTCAAGAAATCATTCAGAAGCTTCTTTCCCATGAGATTGATTGGCGTTCTATCCTTCGCCAGTTTATTGGTCGATGCCGTACTATGGATCGAAACTCTACGATCAAGCGAATCAACAAAAAAGTTCCTTACAAGTTCCCAGGATATGTTCGAAAATACATGGCAAACTTTGCGTGTTTCATCGACCAGTCTGGTTCCATGTCTGATGATGATATTAGTTTACTATTCTCGGAACTTGAGGGGCTCGCACAACAAACAGAAATCGAAGTTTTTCATTTCGATACAGAAATTGACGAACGTTCTCGAACTGTTTGGAAGAAGGGTCGTCCTTATCCCCCTCACCGCACTCGTTGCGGAGGAACAGATTTCCAAGCAATCGCAAATTTCTGCAATAGGCCAGAAAATCGAGGTAAGTGGAGCGGAATTGTTATTCTTACTGATGGCTATGCTCCTAAGATGGGCCAAATTCTTGGAAGCAAGACAATTTGGGTTATTACGGAAAATGGGACTATGGAGGCTGTAAAGCAGGGTGACTTAGCAATACAAATGTCCAAGGGCACTCCAAAACAATTCAAACGCTACTAAGCAACAATAATGAAGGGATATGGTTTTTTCCTAAATTGGAAACGACAAAAAAGTTTTCTTGGAATAAGAACTTTAAACTTTCTGAAAGTATGCTATTATTAGGGTGTCACAGAAAACTTACAATGAGAAAAAAGAGTAATTCATGTCTAAAAATACAGTAGTTATCCTTCGAGGAATTTCGGGCGCTGGTAAAAGCACCTATATTAGGGAACATTTTCCAAATGCCGTTATTTGTTCAGCCGACCATCATTTTGAAGGCGAGGACGGGTCGTATAATTTTGATCCGAGAGGTCTCAGCACCGCACACGGAAAGTGTAAAAATAAATTTATGCAAGCACTTGAGGATAAAGAACCTGTAATTGTCGTAGATAATACGAATACACAATTGAAAGAGTTTAGGCCATACGTTGTGTCTGCAAAGCACGCTGGCTATCGAGTCAAGATTGTTAGGCTTGTGGTTGACCCAAAGATTGCTGCCAAAAGAAACGCCCATGGTGTTCCGGAGGAAGTAATTAAAAGAATGCAAGCCAGGATGGTAGATACACCACCTGAGTGGGGAGAAGAAATTGTTGACACAACTCCAAAAAAAACCTGGTGAGTTAGTAGGGTTGGGTACTTTTTTTGATGACTCACTTGCACTAGTCGTTCATATTTACGAGATTTTTATACAGAATCTGATCGGAAAAATGATTTGGTGGAAACCCGAAAAACTAGATAGAAATATTTTCAGGGGGCAAGAGAGTATAAAAAGAAATGCGATAGCTTATTTAATTTTGGATGGTAAAGTTATTACTACAAGCACTTCTGGAGAAACTATTGCTGCACGAATTGATTTTATTGTTTTGCACGGTGAAGAAAAAATAATCTTGTCTATATACCCACAAGACTTTCACAGAAAGTGGATGATGCAAAAACAATTCGAAGAGTATATCTCAGATGACAAAAGGCTCGAAGAATATTGGTGATACTGTGTATAAATTCAACTCCTCTAAATACCACGTACAACTCTTTGAGGTAAAGTCTTCTTCTGGGCAACTTTCGTCTCAAAACGAAAATGCAAATGCAAATAATGACGTTTTACACAACAGCACAATTTAAACCCAAATGAAAGTATATTATGGACCTAAATAAAGAAAAACCACCAACAGAAGCCAAAAATGGTTTAGGAACAACACTCTATAGCTTTGTAACAGTCGCAGTAGCATATACTACTATCGGCGTTGGGGTGGGGTTGTTATGGGCATTTGGTACTGCCCCTTTTGAACTTCCGGCTTTATCACTTTTGCAATTTATAGCATTATGGTGGGCATGGCTTTTGTTTGTTGCTCCACCAATTTTATTCTTTGTAAATTATTTTCGTGCTACTGACCCGCTGGCAGTTCTCGGAAGGCTTAAGTAAAAAAGCCGCCAAAATGGCGGCTTTAGAGAAATAAATTCAACGATGGTAGTGCCCTCGTTGAATTCCACGTTCTTCTGGGAGATCCTTTGTAAAAGCATAGATGTGGCCTCTAAAAACGTAGGAAAATCCGAGGCACTCAATGTAGTGCAGACTTCGTGTTTTTCCATTCTTGGCATTTTTTTCTTGCACAAGCTTTACATATTGTATAGGGTCTTCAGGGTTAATAATTCGAAGCAGGCGATTTGCATACTTCCAATTTTTCCCTGTTTTTTCTTCAACTAGATGAACCTTTTCCGGTTGTAGGAACCAACACAAATCTCCTGGGTAAATCCAGTCTTTTTCAATTTTTTCGGGCACTTTGTTGGTTTTTTCGACCACGGACTTCAAGTGTTCCTGTGGCTGCGTGTAGAAACGAGACATATTATGTTCTCCGTGTGTTTTTTGATATCAATTGTTGTTAGCTGTGGTCTTCGATTGCAGCACGTTCTTCAGCGTTTCTTGTACGCTTTCGTTTCGTTCGACAATCTTGGTGAGCACCAGCACCAGTGGCGAAGTGAACAGCGAGCGCAAGCCAATTACGACCGCCATTGTGTAGACGGTTTTTCGTTTTGTACTTTTTCTTTTTGCGCTTATTTGCCACTTCAGTCCTCTACTTACAATATAACACACTTGGATTAAAATTTGAACTAAATATTGAGAAAATCCTATCACCCCTATATAGGTTCACATTTTAGCCGACACCTCTTAAAATAAGAAAAAAACAAAAGGAAAACAGATTATGAGCAGCAATATGAATGGTTTTGAATATGAGACCACAGTAATCGAAGCTATCCGTGAGGCCGGGTTTTCCGGAAACATTACGAAGGGTGCTGGGGCAAGTGCAGCGGCAGCAGATGCTGATTTTTTCCTAAACGGGAAGACCCACCTTGTGGAGGTTAAGCTCAACAGCAAGGCCCAGATGGGAGGCTCTAGCGTGCGGTTTGAACGTGGTCATGCAGAACTTGTGAAGTCCACCGGAGAGGATGTAGAGGAACTTTTGTTGGGAATGGTGGAGAGCCTAGGTAAACCATTGCGTGCCCTTCTGCGACGCTTGAGCGAGCTTGAGGGTAAAAACCTGACCAGATTTCCACTGCGCTGTACGAAAGAACATTGGACCATGGCCCAAAATGAGGGTTTGCTGGTGAACACTAAAATTTCAGCAGACATAAGCTTTATTGCGAAACACTACCGTTCTAAGGGCGTGAATTATATTCAGTTCGGTGACGCTGGACTTTTCCACCTTGGGTCAAATCCTGCCAAGCTCCCCGTGCCGAAGCTTGCGGGAACTGTGAAACTCGAAGTACGAACTGCTCGTAGCGGTTCAAAAATTATCAGTGGTTCGGAAGATGAAAAAGTTACAGGAGCCATCCGTGTTCAAGGGCGTTTAAGCCTCACGGCACAGAGTGACTACACTCTCGATGACGCCAGAAGCATCAGAGTGATGTTTGGGGCTCTAAAACAGGGTTGATAACAATTTCTCATATTTAGGTTCACATTTAACCCCAACTATGGTATTATAGAAAAATGCCATCCTCGAACGAAAAAAAAGAGTACAACTGGGCTGACGCACCTTCTGCTGAGAATTTAAATCTCATTGAAGACGCTGTTTTGGTTTTGGCAACCGAACTACGACCTGGGGATGTAGTCCGTAGTGTTGGGGCAAGTGGTAAAAATCAATATTTCATGTTGATGAGCTTTGATCAAAAAGCCAGCAATAAAATTACCTGGCTGGACCAAAATAATCAGTTTAGGATAGAATATTGTTCACCGTTATTTTCATACAACTTGATATATGTACAAGAAGACAACGTTCGAGAAAATCACTCCTCAGAGGATGAAGGTTGTTCTAAATGTCCTAAGTGCCAAGTAAAGCTTGAGTGGGTATATATGGCTGAGAAATGCCCGTCCTGTTGGAAGGTCTACTCAGGCTCATGAAAAGCCTGCTACGCCTCCTTTTTGCTCTTGGTAGAGCCTGAATTGCAAACAAGTGAAAAACTAATAATGAATAGGGTTCACAAATCCGAGCAAGTGTGATACCATTTAGGGGTAAGGAAAAGGCATGAAGAACTTTAGTTTCCCAATAATAGGTCCGATTTGGTTTAGTGACGTTTTTTACGCCATTTTATCAGTCTTTATCCGAGTTATGGAGACAATTTATAGGTTTTTGGGCATTTTCGGGCTATAAATAAATAGGTTTACAACCTAGAACAACTATGCTATAGTCTATAGTATAGATACACAGTGTACGACAGGGCTTTTCCTGTTTACGGGCGTGGCATCCAATGCCACAAGAGCGGTCCTAGTTCAAATGTTTCTTTAAACAAAGGGTAAGTAAAAAATGTCTTGTTCCATTGGTTCCACAGTTTCTTTTGACGTTCTTGATGTACGATGTAGCAACGTGCGTACTTTTGATCAAGACGTATCTCGTGTTGTCCTCGGGCGTTCGGGGTATCCCGCTGTGCGATACGAGGGTCGCTATTACGAACTGTTCCGTCTTCCGGGCAGTCCGTACTTCATCGACCTCGACCGACCTCACGGAAGTTGCTAAACTGTTATTGTCGATTCTGTTTTTGAATCGGCAATAATATTCATAGTGTTTTTAACTATTTAGAGTTCTTTTTCATGGGAATATTCCATGGGGGGGGAACTCTATATACTGCTCTTATATATTATTTTTCACGGAGGAAAACTTGTTGAAAGAAAGTAGAAACGTAGATTTGATTCGTTCCCACCCGATTGAAGATATAATCAGGCGGCTTTACGATAACATTATTTTAAGTCTCCCTGAGGAACCTTGTATCCAGTCTATCCACGCTCTGACGGTTCTCGAAACCATGGCCCAGGCAGGGCTAGAAAGAATTTTGAGCGAAGATGCCTTATGCCGCCCTGCTGACGAGTGGGTGCCTGCGTTGTCAAAAGTTGAGCAAATTCGGGATGATACACACGATATGATTGCGGACCTAAAAAATATCTTATATTAGGTTCACATAATCATCCTACTGTGTTATGGTTAAGAAGTCAGAGGGAGCCACACTAAATAACGGTTCCCAAAAATTAGCCAAAAACAATCATTCTAACAAAGGTAAATATTATGACTCGTCTCCGTTCCACTGGCCGTGCGCCCTCCGTTGACCTTGACACGCTCAAGGTTCTACTCACCCGCTACTTCGATGAGGACAAGCCCTCCGTGGCTGAGATTGCTGTCGAGAGCGACATCTGCATGGCCACCGTGCGCAAGTATCTTCGTCTCGGCCTCGGCCGAGCCCTCCCACGAGGAAAGGCTTCCCTGCTCTCCCGTGGTGAGCCGCAGATTCAGGCACGCCTTCGAGCCGTTCCCACTTCGGCCATTCTCGGCCACGGTCGTATGGAGCTTATGGCTCGACGACGTGAAGCCGGGGTTGGCATCGACGCCATCGCCTCAGAGTTTGGAGTGTCCCGCCAACGTGTGAAGGATGCGCTTGCTGAGATTGTTTTCCCCCAGGGTTGAGCCCCTCCCACAAAATAGAGCAAAGAATATGAAAAGTGGTGGAAATAACAGTACACCACTTATCAAAACTTTTACCGAAGTGGTACACCAAAAAGAATAAGAAGAAGTGGGAAAAATACAGGTGCCACTGAGAGAATAACCTAGTTCACTTTGGGACCACTTCTATTATACCTAAGCCTGGTCAAATGAGTACGAGCACCTAAGCCTATAGATGCTATTATTTCCAGATAATAAATCTCAACTACTTTCCAAAAGGAAAATATGCTTTATAACTCGCCGACTTCACTTGACATTTTTATGAGACAACTACAAAAAAGAGAGCCCCTTACCCGTGAGGGAGAGGTGTTTCTGGTGCTCTTGGCCCAGAGTGGTCAAGTGGAAGCCCGAAATGAGTTGATCGAATCGAATATGCGATTTGTGATCTCTATTGCAAAAAAGTATCGTAAAAATGGCATCCCGTTTTTGGAGCTAATCCAAGAGGGCTCTATCGGTCTAGTAAGGGCAATCGAGAAGTTTGACCCGAACAAGGGATTTCGATTTAGCACTTATGCTTCATGGTGGATTGTTCAGGCTATGACTCGCAACTTGTCCAACAAGGCAAGAATGATTCGAGTGCCTGTCCACATGATGGAAATTTCGATGAAGGTGTGGAGAATCTGCAAATTGATGAGTATGCACCTTGGCCATGAGCCGAGCGAGGAGGAGGTTGCAGAATATTTGGAACTCCCACTGAGCGAGGTACACAAAGTATTCCTCTTGGTCAAGAATCCGTTATCTCTGGATATGCCAGTGGGTGGAAACTCTGGCGAAGAGCACGCATTGTCTGATTTTGTTGAGGACGAGGGCAGTCTCGATGCTGTTGAAAAATTCGAGAAGTCGGACGATGAAATATACGTGCGCCGCTGTTTGCGCTCGCTTAGCCCACACGAGGAAACCGTTCTCCGATTGCGTTATGGCGTAGGAGAGTAGGGCAAGGGGGGTGGCAATAATATTATATGCTGGGTACTGCCCCAATAATAATAATTGGTTGGTTTTTTGTTATCGAAAACCATAGTTCACAGAAATATATTTGTTAGTACATAAACGAATACCACAAAAAGAAAACTAAAAATCCAACTGTGGAAGTGTCTATAACCAAGCTCAAAAAAGATGCTGATGTAATTGCCGAAAGTTTATATTTGCCCATTGTTTTACTCATTATATTTGGTTGTTGAACAAAAATTGGTTGATTTCGTGATACACTTCTTTTACTTTGCCCTCGGCAAGTAATCGTAATGCTTTTTTAAGTTCGTCACGGAATACAACAATTTTATCTCTAGCTTGGTCCCTGTCCGCAAGAATCACTTTAATCGAGCCAGCGGTCGAAAGCCCGTCAGCATTCGGCGACCTCCGCCGAATGATAACTTTTACCTCGTCGATTTGTTTTCTGATTTGTGCGTTTTCCTCTGTGAGACGCACGATTACTTCATTAAGTTTTTCAATCGTGGTTTTTTCTTTGGGGGATGCGCTCACATATATAAATATGCGGGCAAAGTGACTCTACAAATTATTTTTCAGTTTCGGTATTTTGCATCGGGACTTCAAGTACTTTGAAGTCTGTAACAATACCGCTATGTCGGAAACTCCAAAGGTAGGTCACGGGGCTGTTTTCATCAGCTTTTTGCATCGTGTATTTCACTTGGCCGTAACGACCTCGTACTAGCTCAGCGTGAGTAACAGTAAACTCGGAATTAAATTCCCCAGTACTATCCCCAACATATATTCGAGCCCCCTTGGTGCCGACGAGTTCAGACATTTGCTTTTTGAGGTTTGCTGCCTTTCCGGCGTCGGTTTCAAATATCTTGGGGATGTCCGCTACATTTTCGAAACCATGCATCATACCATCCTTGGTAGTGACGTTTAGAATAACATCACTTTGGGTAGTTCCAGTAACAAAAGTAGAACCATCAGGGGCTTGTAGGGTCAATAATTTTGACCCGCCTTTTCCACGTCCAGTTTTAACTTCGGTGACCATGTAGGTTCCAGAGCGTTCTGCAAGTTCTCCTACAAACGTAAAAGACACTTCTTCCGGGCAAACAAAGCCCTCGATGACTGTTTTGAGTTGCTTTTTATCCATAATTATTTTCCTTGGCTTTCTTTATTTGGCGGAAACAGTCTAGCACCAATCTAGTGACCCGTCCGCCTTATGAAATTTATAGCATGTGTAAAATAGTTTATAAACTTGCTTTCTTGGAAAATGCTTTAGACTATAAAAAATCCGAATAATCTCAAAGGGTTAGAGTGTCCTAAAATTAGGATGGGGGTATGCGTGCTAGAGGGTTTTACAGGATTTTACAAGGAACTAGAAATTGTGGTGTGTAGCTTAAACGAAAATGGCTGCAATATTGCAGCCATTTTCTATTTATTTATGTTGTATTGGACTAGGTTCAGTCAGCGATGACTTCAGCTTCGCCCTCGGGCACAACCTCTTCCTCAGAAGCCACCTCAGCGACTTCCTCTTCGGGCGCAGCCTCATCCGCAGCCGCCGCTTCCACAGACTCTGCTTCCACGGACTCAACTACCTCTTCGATCGCCGGAACCTCTTCCGATGCTGCCCAGGGGGCAACTCGCTCTCGGAGCCGTCGGACTCGATCCTTGGAAACTCCGAATTCTCGTGCAAGGGCAACAACGCCCTCCCCTCGCTCCAAGCGTCGAGCCAGGAGGATTGCCCGGCCCTGACCAATCAGGGTCTCGGTGGGGATTCGGTTCATCAAAGTCTGCAACTTCTGAGGAACACGGGGAAGATCGTTTGCACGACCTCGGGGAAGCTTGATTCCCGCAGCCTTGAGGTACTTCCGAATGGAAGCCAAGGACAGGGGGTGCGCCTTGCCCGACTTGTCCGTACGGGTGAACTCTTCTGCGAGAGTAGAGAGGCTGGGCTTATCCTCAGCGAAGTAGCGGCCAAGCATCCGCTCAACATCCTTCGGTGCGAGTGCGGGAGTGCGCCCAGTGCTAGTAAGACGGTCAGTCATAATATTTCCTTATTCCTTTTGTTTGGGATTCCCGTAAAATACGGATTCCGTTTTTTTTGTGGGTTGCCTTGTGCTTCCCTATACCTTTATATAATAGCAGACCTCGGGCCAAGTTTGAACCTTTATTAGAAAATACTTTGTCCACCATGAAAACCCTAGTAAATACAATAGGTTCTGGAAGAACTTTTTTATGAAATTCGAAAACCCCTTATATTCGGATATCCCTATTTGGGGGTGCTTAGAAGAAAAAGTGGGGATTTAGTATAATAGTCGATTTTTTTTGGATTTAGGGTTCATAAAGCGAAGGATTTGTGCTACTATTAGGAAGTGAGGAAAATAAACTAACTTTCCCGGAATATCAGATATTTGGGCGTGATTAGGAATATTGGATATTAGGTTCACTTCTCCCCCAACTATGCTATTGTTAGTCCTTCCTCAGTTACTACCCTTTTTTTTTACGGAGCGTCTATTATGGAGTTAGGTCTTGGTCAACCCGTTCTCAAGGATGATACCAACATCCTTTCCGTCAAAATTCCCAAGGAAATGGAACATGCTATTCCCACGGGGCATCCTCAGATGGATAGCCTTTTCTCAGGGGACGGCATCATCGCTGGAACTGTGACCCTGATCACAGGAGACCCTGGTGCTGGTAAAAGTACCATGATGCAGGATCTTAGTGACTGCCTCACTGGAAAGGGTCATATTGCAATTTACGTTACTGGAGAAGAGAGTGTCTATCAAATTCGTCGTGTGGCAAAGCGCCTCGCTCTGAAGAACGGGTTTATCGTTTCCCATAAGACGGAGGCAGAAGAAATTATTGCACACGTCGAGCGTCTGCGTAATCTTAAGAAGAACAAGGACAAGAAGGTTTTTCTTACGGTTGACAGTCTCCCGTGTCTTCGGATTCAGCAGGACGAGGGCAAGCGTGGGCGACCTCTGAGTGAGGGCAAGCAGGCTATTATTGGTCTGGAAATGTTGACTCAGTACGCAAAAAATAACTGGATGCCGTTGTTTTTAATCAACCATGTCACGAAGTCTGGCGTGGCTGCTGGAAAGCAGACTATCAAGCACATTGTGGACAGCCACTTGCACCTCGGAGTCAACGTTGACAAGGAGTCTGGTATGGTCAACCGAACCGTAGAGATGATGAAGAACCGATTTGGTCCTTCCGGCGTGGTCTACGACGTGGAAATGACGAAGGGTGGTCTGGTCTTCGGCCAGCGTCTTGGAAGCGACGGGTTTGCGTCGGACGGTGACGGGGAGTAAGTAATAATGTCCGAAGAAGAGCGAATATTAGGTTCACTTCTGATATGACTTGTGATATATTGGAAGAGTAGCAAATAAGTAATACTGAAAAGGTTTGTAGCCAGGTTGTAGCGACGTGCGAGACACGCACTGTCATTTCTCTGAAGCACTAACAAATTTAAAGCATAACAAACTTAAGGATTAATAAAATGCCACGAGCACCTCCGCAGTTTCCAACTTTACCTGAGATACTTTTGTTATAAACGGGGCGTAAAACCCAGGAGGATACCAGCGATGGACTAACGTCACCCAGCTAGGTTTGTAGTTTTCGTCAGCCTAGTAATGGGTAACCCGAATAGGGACAGTAAACAAACACGCAGACAACTGCGTGCGATGAAGCGGAAACTCGGGGCTCCCGTTGACGGGAGCCCCTAAAGGTTTAATAGGTTCACAATATCTGTGAAGTGTGCTATTATATAAGAATAAACGAAGGGCAAGAGGATTTTGCCCAGCTGAAACCTCAACGTTTGGATATTTCTCGTGAGTCATACCGCCAGCCACAAGAAGAGGCACCGAATCTGGATGCGTGATAAGGGCAAGTGTTTTTATTGCAGTACGGACATCCAATTTGGTTCACCAGATTTCACGCTCGATCATGTAATCCCACGTTCCAAAGGTGGTGCAGGACTTACCTGGAACTTGGTGACGTGTTGCCGCAGATGCAATGGTGCCAAGGATGATACCGACCCGGCAGAGGAGCACCTTGCGATCGTTCATAAGCGACATGCCCTTGCAGGTACTTGTATTATGCTAGGAAAGGCTTTCAGTTACGCAAAAAAGTGCGGCGATCTCGATACCGCTGAGCATCTTCTTGCACTTCAGAGGGTCACTTTGAACGTTCTGTACGGTATTCCTATCCACGAGGGTAGATATGACGTTGGTAGCCCAGAGTTCCACAACACTCTAACGAGTGTCTGGGATGATTTTAAGAGTGCCACCGAGGGCGTAGCAGCAGCCGCAGTAACAGCAGCAGCCGCAGTAACAGCAGCAGCAACAGAAGAAGAAGAAGAAAAGTTTGGTGGAGTGCGACGTGCCCAGGAACGTAAGTTAGATGTCATTGAATCGTTCCTGAACCCTGCGCTTCGGAACCCGTGTCTACCAGAATAGTGAACTGCTCGTTTACAAAAATAGGTTCACAATACTTGTGAAGCGTGCTATTATATAAGAATAAACGAAGGGCAAAAGAGTTTGCCCTTACAACCAGAATTTAAAAGGAAATTTCATGTCTACACGCAGCAGAATTGGCTTGGAAGCGGAAGATGGTACGATTCTTTCAATTTATTGTCATTTTGATGGATACCCCGGAGGGGTGGGAGCTATGCTCGCTGAATTTTACGCAAACTCAGAAAAGATTCAAAAGTTGTTGAGTTTTGGCGACCATTCGTCATTGGAGTCTGACCCTGACGCAGGGAGCTACGCTGAACGTTATGTTGAACGTGGGGAAGTTGTGCCTGCGACTCGAAGTGAAAATTTGCAAGAATTTCTTGCTATTGGCGAGGAATATAATTATCTATTTCGAGTTGGAGACCAAGGCTGGTTTGTGTACTCGAATGGTGGTGATGGCGGCAGAAGCGTTGTGAACACGCTTTCTGCCGCTATTTTGAGGGAAAGAGAAGAAGAAGAAGAAGAAGAATAACGCCGTAATAATGCCGCCGCAGGACTTATTTTCGTTGCTAGAGGAAGATAACATCCAAATTGATGTTTCGTCTGCAATTATAAAGAATTTGCGGCAGCTGCTATTACTTCGACATGAGTACGATTGGAAAGACGCCAGCCTATTAGGAGCGTACTCCCGTAAGGCGTGCAACAAAGATATCCGTTCCTACGTGAATATTTTACATTCGGTACGGAAAAAAACACAAATTAAATAATAGGTTCACTTTAGTCTTAAACTGTGGTATAGTAAGGTTATGGATAACAACAACAACAAGTTGCATGTGCAGAAGTTCTTAGAGACTCACTCGCTTGGCGAGCTAGAGGCTGCTCACGGGGTAAAGTCTCATGTCCACGGACATAAGGTTTCGTTGAACTATTCACAGATCGAGGCCGTGGACACTGACCCGCTCTCGCAGCAGTGTCGTGGGTTGATTCTTCGGAAGATAGACGGGTCTGCGATCGGCGAAGACTCGCCTGTAGGTGAGACGGGTGTGCTTGCTCGTCCGTTCGATCGTTTTTTCAATCACGGCCAAGAGGCGGCTGCTAATGTCGATTTTTCTTCCCCGAAGACTCGTTTTTATGAGAAGTTGGACGGGACTTGTACGATTTTGTACTTTGATTCTGTTGTGTCTGCGTGGCATATTGCGACCCGAGCGGTCTCCGAGGCTGACCAGTGCATCGACGGTTTTGAGAACCTGACGTTCCGCACGCTCTTTGAGCGTGCGTTAGGGGACACTCTACATGTGTCGTTCACGGACTTTGTTGAATTTCTTGACCCGGCGATCACATATATTTTCGAGTTGACTTCACCCGCAAATCGTGTGGTAATTGCGTATGACGATTATCGTATCACGCTCCTCGGCGCACGGTTCAATGCGGACGGTATGGAACTAGACGTAAAGTCTCTCGGCTCTGAGCTTGGTATTCCTTTTGCGCCTTCTTTCCGCTTTGGTTCGGTTACTGAACTAGTGGAGTTTGTTGCTTCCCGAAGTGCTGAAAAGCACGAAGGTATTGTTGTGTGTGACGCACAATATCGGCGGGTAAAGGTCAAGAACGCAAAGTATTACGCTCTTAATCGGGTGCAGGATGCTGTTGGAAAGTCAATTTGCTCATTGTTGAACGTTGTTCTCGACGAGAAGATTGACGATATTATTCCGCTTGTACCCGAGCATGTGGTTACGAGGGCGATGGCTCTCAGGGATGGAATCCAGAAGCTCGCAAAGAAGACGGATGCGTTGTTTGCGGAGTGTTTGGATGTGTCAGATTGTGTGTCTTCGGACCACAAGGACCACGCTACGAAGAAGGCGTTTGCGCTTGCCGTACTCTCCCGAGAGGGTTGGATGGCTCCGTTGATGTCTCGATATTACGGGCAGTGTGACAACTTTTACTCTTGGTTGAAGATGAATCGGGTCGAGGGAGCAGAGGACATGGATGGCTGGTCACAATCATTTTTGAAGAACCTCTTGCGTCAAATTACATAAATCTTGGGTATACGTAAAAACCTTCACAAGGCTCTGTGAGACTATGAATAATATTGAACACAACTTACATCGACAAGAAGTTAAAGATCTCCTGTGGGACTTCCTGGGCCTCTTGTCGATGATAATTTTCTTGTTCTACATCTTCCCCTTCTTGGTATCTTGAGGTCTTGATCTCTCGAAGCCCCATCGGTTCTGTCTGTCGTGGGTGGGTGGGTAGTTCACTGTAACTTGACGAATTTCTACAACAAATAATAGTAGTTCACAAATTCCAGAAAGTGTATTATTAAACAAGTAGAGAACCGCCTAAGATATCCCCAAGAAAGAGAGAAAGAAGAAAAAGAAAAAGATCATGAAAATTAAGAATATTGGTGGGAAGGTTATTAAGACCGTAAAGGGTTCGAGTCTTGTGGGGGCGGACCTCCGTAGAGTAGACCTTCAAGAAGCGTACCTTTATAGAGCGGACCTTCGGGGAGCGGACCTTCAAGTAGCGAACCTTTATAGAGCGGACCTTCAGGGAGCGGACCTTTCTAGGGCAGACCTTTATAGAGCGGACCTTGGGAGTGCAGATCTTTGGAGAGCGGACCTTCGGTATGTGAATCTTGTGGATGCGAACCTCTTTGGGGCGAGCCTTTACAAAGCAGGCCTCCGGGGAGCAGACCTCGGGAATGCGTGCCTCCGGGGAGCGAACCTTTCTGGGTCGAACCTCCATGGAGCGAACCTTCGGAATGCGGGCTTTTCTGGGGCGTGGCTTTGGAATGCGAACCTTACGGAAGCGAGCCTTGTGGAAGCAGACTTTTCTGGTGCAGACTTTTCTGGGGCGAGCCTTGTGGGGGCATACCTTTGGGAAGCGTGCTTTGTGGGTGCGAACCTTTCTGGCGTGAACCTTTCTGGCGTGAACCTTTCTGGGTCGGACCTTTCCGCTGTGAACCTTCAGGGAGCGGGCCTCAGGAATGCGGGTCTTCGGAAAGCTGACCTTCGGGGTGCGAATCTCATTGGAACAGGGATGACGCCAGAAGCCCTTCGGGACAGGGGTGCCATATTCGATGAGACCACGGTATTCGGAGACGAGCAACCTGGCTGACGCACACAGAACAGACTGTTGTAGAAAAGAAAGAAGAAAGAAGAAAAAGATTATGGAAATTAAGAATATCGGTGGGACTGTTGTCCTTAGGGTTGTAGAAGGTTCGAGCCTTTCCGGAGCAGACCTTTCTAGAGCGGACCTTTCAGGGGCAGACCTTTATAGAGCGAACCTCTCTGAAGCGAACCTCTCTGAAGCGAACCTTTCTGGGTCGGACCTTTCTAGTGCGAACCTTTCTGGTGCGGACCTTACTGGTGCAGACTTCCGGGGAGCAGACCTTATGTGGGCGAGCTTTTATAGAGCAAATCTCATGCGGGCGGCCCTCCGAGGTGCAGACCTTATGGGAGCGATCCTTTATGAAGGGAACCTCCGGGGAGCGAACCTTTCTGCGGCGAGCCTCCGGAATGCGAACCTTGGGGGAGCAGACCTTTCAGGGTCTGACCTTACGGGGGCGGACCTCCGGAGAGCGGACCTCACCGGGTCGGACCTTCAAGATGCGGACCTTCGTGGTGCAAACCTTCGTGAAGCGTGCCTTTATAGAGCGAACCTTATGGGAGCAAACCTTTGGAAAGCTGACTTTCGGGTAGCGAATCTCCGGGGGACAGGGCTGACGCCGGAAGCCCTTCGGGACAGGGGTGCCGTGTTCGATGTGAACACGAAATTCGGAGATGAACGACACGGCTGATGCCCGCAGAACAGGATGTTGTAGAAAAAAAAGAAAAAGATCATGAAAATTAAGAATATTGGTGGGACTGTTGTCCTTAGGGTTGTAGAAGGTTCGAGCCTTTCCGGAGCAGACCTTTCTGGGGCGAGCCTTGGAAGTGCAGATCTTTATAGAGCGGACCTTGGGAGTGCAGATCTTTGGAGAGCGGACCTTCAGTATGTGAACCTTTCTGGAGCGGACCTTCATGGGGCGAACCTTTGGGATGCGAACCTTGGGAGTGCAGATCTTTGGAGAGCGGACCTCCAGCATGCGAACCTTTCTGGAGCGAACCTTTCTAGTGCGAACCTTTGGAATGCGGACCTCCGGGGTGCGTGGCTTTGGGATGCGAACCTTTCTGGGGCGAACCTTTCTAGGGCGAAGCTTTTTGGGGCGGACCTTTGTGGAGCGAGGCTTGCGGGGGCATACCTTTGGGGAGCGGACCTTACTGGTGTGAACCTCACAGGGACAGGGCTGACGCCGGAAGCCCTTCGGGACAGGGGTGCCGTGTTCGATGTGAACACGGTATTCGGAGACGAGCAACCTGGCTGACGCACACAGGTTCACAGAACAGGATGTTGTAGAAAAGAAAGAAGAAAAAGATTATGGAAATTAAGAATATCGGTGGGACTGTTGTCCTCATGACTGTGAAAGGTTCGGGCCTTGTGGGAGCAGACCTTCGTGGGGCGGACCTTCAAGAAGCGGACCTTTCTAGGGTGGACCTTTATAGAGTGAGCCTTTATGAAGCGAACCTCTCTGAAGCGAACCTTTCTGGGTCGGACCTTTCTAGTGCGAACCTTTGTGGTTCGAGGCTTTGGAAAGCGAACCTCTCCGGGGCGAACCTCTTTGGGACGAGCCTTTGGAATGCGAACCTTCGGAAAGCGAATCTTACGAGGGCGTGCCTTTATAGAGCGAACCTTATGGGAGCGGACCTTCGAGATGCGAACTTCAAGCATGCGAATCTCCGGGGGACAGGGCTGACGCCGGAAGCCCTTCGGGACAGGGGTGCCGTGTTCGATGTGAACACGGTATTCGGAGACGAGCAACCTGGCTGACGCACACAGGTTCACAGAACAGGATGTTGTAGAAAAGAAAGAAGAAAAAGATTATGGAAATTAAGAATATCGGTGGGACTGTTGTCCTTAGGGTTGTAGAAGGTTCGAGCCTTTCCGGAGCAGACCTTTCTGGGGCGAGCCTTCATGGAGCGGACCTTCGGGAAGTGAACCTTTCTGAGGCGGACCTTTCTGGGGCGGACCTTGGGGAAGCGTGTCTTGTGGGGGCAAACCTTTCTGGGTCTGGCCTTGGGGATGCGGACTTTTGGAGGGCGGACCTTTCTGGGTCTGACCTTCGGGAAGTGGATCTTCACGGGTCGAGTCTCTTGGATGCGAACCTTTCTGGTACAGACCTTACGGGTGCGAACCTCTCCGGTGCAAACCTCTCCGGTGCGAACTTTTCTGGTGCGGACCTTCGAGATGCGAACTTTTCTGGGGCGAACCTTTCTGTGGCGGACCTTTCTGGTGCGAACCTTTCTTGGGCGAGCCTTGTGGGTGCGGACCTTTCTGGGGCGGACTTCTCTGGGGCAGACCTTTCTTGGGCGAGCCTTGTGGGTGCGGACCTTTCCGGGATGAGCCTCTCTGGAGCGAACCTCACTGGGGCAGGGCTAACAAAGGAAACACTCCAAGCCAGAGGTGCCATATTCGATGAGGCCACGGTATTCGGAGACAAGTGACACGGCTGACGTACATAGATGTATACAACACTCGGTCTGTATTCTGTAGAAAAGAAAGAAGAAAGAAAGAAGGAAAGCCATGGATATTTGGGACTTAGATGGGACTATTGTCCTTAGAACAGTAGAAGGTTCGAGCCTTGCGGGGGCAGACCTTCACGGAGCGGACCTTTGGAAAGCAGACCTTCATGGGTTGAGACTTTGGAACGTGAACCTTTCTGGGGCGTGCCTTTATAGGGCGGACCTCCGAGGTGCGGACCTTTCTGGAGCGGACCTTCGGAATGCGGTCCTTACTGGGGCGGACCTTTCAGGTGTGAGCCTTTGGAATGCGAAACTTCGGAATGTGAATCTTCGGAATGCGAACCTCCGGGGAGCGAACCTTTGTGGAGCGAATCTTATGAGGGCGGACCTTTGGAATGCAAACCTTGCAGGAGTGTGGCTTTGGAATGCGAACCTTTCTGAGGCGAACCTTGAAGGTGTGAGCCTTTGTGGAACAAGGGTAACAAAGGAAATCCTGTTGGAACGAGGTGCTTTGTTTAATAAGACCACGGTATTCGGAGACAAGTGACACGGCTGATGCACACTGAGCAGGCTGCACTCTCAAACTGTAGAAAAGAAAGAAGAAAAAGATTATGGAAATTAAGAATATCGGTGGGACTATTGTCCTTAGGGCTGTAGAAGGTTCGAGTCTTGTGGGTGTGGACCTTTCTGGTATAGACCTTTCTGGAGCGGACCTTGCGGGTCAAGACCTTGGGAGTGCAGATCTTTGGAGAGCGAATCTCCAGTATGCGAACCTTTCTGAGGCGAAACTTCATGGGGCGAGCCTTTGGAATGTGAACCTTCGGAAAGCGAATCTTACGAGGGCGGACTTTTGGAATGCGAACCTTTCTGGTGCGGACCTTTCTGGTGCGGACCTTTCTGAGACGGACCTTCGGGATGCGTGGCTTTGGAATGCGAACCTTACGGGGGCGAACCTCTTTGGGGCGAACCTTTCTGGGGCAGACTTTTCTGGGTCGGACCTTCGTGCAATAGGGCTGACAAAAGAAATCCTGTCAACACAAGGAGCCGTGTTCGATGAGAGCACGGTATTCAGGGATGAACGACACGGCTGACGTACACAGAACAGGCTATTGCATTCTTGTTCTGTGGTCTCGGATTGTGGAAAGAAAAGAAAATTATGGAAATCAAGAATATCAGGGGCGAGGTCATCAAAACCGTGGACGGTGCGGACCTTGTAGGAGCAGACCTCTCTGGGGCGGACCTCACAGGGGCGGACCTCACAGGGGCGGACCTCACAGGGGCGGACCTTCACGGGGCGTGGTTTTGGAATGCGAACCTTCAAGAAGCGAGCCTTCACAGGGCGAACCTTTTGAATGCGAACCTCCGGGCAGCAGACCTTTGGGGAGCGGACCTTCAAGAAGCGAACCTCTACGGAGCAGACCTTTGTAGAGTGAACCTTGGCGCTGCGAATCTTTTGAATGCAAACCTTCAAGAAGCGAACCTCCGTGGGGCAGACCTTTATGGGGCGTTCCTCCAGAATGCGAACCTTGCGGAAGCGAACCTTTCTAGTGCGAACCTCTCTGGGGCGAGTCTTCATGGAGCGGACCTTCATGGAGCGGATCTCTTTGGAGTGAGCCTTTGGCATGCGAGACTCCAGGGTGCAAACTTCCGTGAAGCAAATCTCTGTGGAGCGAACCTTTCTAGGGCGGACCTCCGGAGTGTGTGGTTTTGGAATGCGAACCTTACAGGAGCGTGGTTTTGGAATGCGAACCTTAGGGGAGCGACCCTTTGGGGAGCGGACCTTTCTGGGGCGGACTTTTCTGGGTCGGACCTCCGTGGGTCAGTGATGACGGCGGAAGTCCTCCGGGACAGGGGTGCTTTGTTCGATGGGGACACAATATTCGGAAACGGCTAAGCCAGCTGACGCCCGTTTTCTAAGCGGGCTGTTGCACACAGGCTGTGGAAGAAGGATTACACGAAGAGGACGGGTTTAGCCCGAAAAACCTCAGTTTTTAATAGGTTCACTTCTTGGGTTAGCTGTGTTATGATTAGGGAATAGAGAGACGCCTGGCGACCCAAAAATCATACTTTTAGGATTTTCATGAGTGACGTAAAAAGCAATAAAACTGAGGCGTTGGAAGACCGACGGTTCCGAAAGGCCCGAAGCCGACGAGGGTGGGGGTGTGATGAGGGTGATGACGGCTTTGAATTTTTGGATTCTAACTTATACTATACTTGGTATATTTTCAGGGATGGTGACCAAGTAGAATATAAGGATTCTACTGGAAAGATCTGTTGCGGTAAGGTATCTGTAGTCGATGTGCGCACTACAGCTTCAGATTTGGGACATCTTCTTGAAGGTTTAGAGAGCCACGCATTTATCGAGCTTAATTGTAAGAAGGTTCGTGTGCTTCAGGGACCACCTGTTCGTTTGGCCAGGCCACTGAACTGGAAAAGTAGCAAAAAGACGTCGAGCGAGGTTGTACCTAACAAAAAGGCCGAGCTTGAAAAAAAACAACATGAAGACCGGCAGCAAGTGGAAATCCTTGCGAGGGCCAAAGAAATGTTCACTAATACTGAATTGGTTGCTCTGGAAGAAATTCTCCCAAGCTATCTTCGTAGTCTTATCAAGTAATAAAAAAGGCAGGTTGTTTTGGGACATACACACTACTGGTCCATTAGGCGTGCGATTTCTAATGATGATTTGAAAATTCAATTTTCACGAGCTTGAAGAAGGTAAAATATTATGCGAATTTTGCAATACAACGCCCGACATTTGTATAAGAAGCGCCCAGAGGTCATTAGGTATCTTCTTGGGAATTTGAATAACGATATTGAAGAGTCAGTGGACGTGGATGGTTGGTTGGTTGGGTCAGCTATGGTCGATGACCTTCAAGACGAGCGCAAGGGTTATATTTGGCTGGCTTGGCAGGCAGGAAGAATTGTTGCTTGGTCCAGCCTAAACCCACGTGAGGCTGATGAAAATTTTCAAGTAAGCACCTATGTTGGTAAGGAATATCGACGACGTGGAGTTGCTACCCGGCTTGGCAATAAGATGGATAATTTTATCAAGGGAAAGAAGAAGGGTAAAATTGTTTCTAGTGCTTGGGACAAAAAGGGGAAAAAATTCTATGCGAAGATTGGGTTTGATAGCATTTCTGATTACGAGTGGGAACACTAATAACAAAGACTAATAACAAAGTTTACTTCCCTATAAATGTGTGCTATTATACCAAATAGGCGCAAAAGAAAAAGGAAATTCATGGTAGATATCACAAAATGTAAAGTATGCAAAGCCAAGATTACAGTGCTTACTGTTGACTCTTTTCTGCTCTGTTCACCAGCGTGCAAAGAAGCATACGAGGTTATCAAGCAAGAGCGTGATATCGCTTACACGAAGATGCACGATAGTAAGATTTCCAAGGAAAAAACTCCAGGCGAAATTCGTGCAATGAGGTGTGGTGCTCCCACAGCAGAAACCCCACGTACCAAGCCGAAGGGAAAGCGTCAGTGTGGAAAGTGCGGCGGAAGCGGTCATAACGCACGTACTTGTAGCGCAGGGGGAGGAACGTCTGGGGCCGTCAAGGGAGCTACCCCTCTTGGTTTGACAAAGAAAAAGCGGAGCCTCAACACATGTGGAAAGTGTGGAGACAAAGGCCATAACGCACGTACTTGTGGTAAAAAACGTAAGGCCTGATAAACGCAAGGCCTGATATAGGTTCACTTTTTTCAGAGAGCTTGTGCTAAAACGAATTCAGAACTCACGTAGAAGCTAGTGACTGTAAGATATCTGCACGCTCAAATTTAAATCTAGTTCATTTGCTAGAAAAATATGTTATCCTGACAACTCAAAAGAAAAGAGTAACAACAATGACAAAAAACAATAAGCCACTACGACTATGCAGGCGTGAATACCGAATTGTACAACGATGGGGTGAGCCAGCCTTGTTTGTTAGTAAGATAGACGGTACAGTTGTTGCGACTGGAGACGAGGCGTGGAGTTTGCATCGAAAGCTATTCAAAAAGCGTCTATCAGTTAAAAAGGGTTGATTGGAGGCACCCGTCGTTAGCTATTAGGTTCACTTTCTTTTCCTGGGGTGGTATGATCAGGGATCAACTGGGCAATAGGAAAACCAATAATGTTTAAGAAATTTATCCATATCCAAACCGTAGAGGCATTTCCAGCTGAACTGGCATACGCTCGTGTACACGATAGCTCCTTGCCAGAAACGATTGTTTATCATGGGACGGTAAAGCTTCATGGTACGAACGTCGGCATTCGTGTGTCACCTGATAGTACTCTCTCGGCACAAAGCAGGAACAAGGTGATTACGCCTGAAGACGACAACGCTGGCTTCGCCAGATATTTGTCTGCTTTCACTGTGCAAGACCTATACGATAACTTTATTCCGGGACCTGAGCCATTTATAATTTATGGCGAGTGGGTTGGTAAGGGAATTATGAAGGGCACCGCCTGCTCTACATTCCCAGACAAGCGATTTGTGGCCTTTGCCCTTGGGTTTGAGGATGGCTCGCTCCTACCCGCCCCAAAAATGAAGGCTCCATTCGACAATGTTGCGTCCGTTGATCTTGTCTTGAATATTAAGTCAGATGGTTCCAACTACGCACACGAAGTGGCCAAGGCAATGGAATTGACTGCACAGGTTGATAAGGAATGTCCTTGGGCGAAGGTACGTGGTTTTGTCGGTCCCGGCGAGGGTATTGTTTGGAAGCCCCAAAATATTCCCGCAGAATCGGCACGGAGTCTCTGGCTTAAGACCAAGGGGCTAACCCACAAGGCCAAAACCAAGGTTGGAAAAAAGCCGCAGGAAGAACTTGACCAAGAACAGCAAGTTATTGCGGCTTTGTATGAAAAGACTGATGGACCTACCCGAGTTGTTCAAGGCATTGAGTACCTTAGGGAAATGGGCCTGAACCATGACATGAAGTCCATTGCGACATTTATTCAGTGGTTCAACAAGGATTTCACAAGAGAGTGTACTGCACAAATTGCGGAGGCTTCTGCGGCAAGTGGACTTGACGAAAAAATGTTGCTGAAATCCGTTAGCAGTCTTGCTATCCAGGAGTATAGGGCCTGGCTTATCTCCCCTGCTCCATAATAGGTTCACTTTGTCTACGCACTGTGCTATTATGGATAAATCGGAGGAAGTTATGGCTTTTTGCCAAAAGTCCAGTCGGGCGAAGGACAAATCATGCAAAAAAAAGTACATGTAAATAGTTTTATCAGGCGGCAGACTGCTAGCAGTCAATTTTCCCATTATGATGGGGAATGGGAAGACTTGCAAAAGGAAGTCGAGTTGTTGCTTTTTGAACTTTCTGACCACAAAAATATTCTCAGTTCCTTTTATGTCAGGAAGGGATACCGAGACGGCGTAATTTTAGTCGATGTTTCGACACACGGACATTTTTCTGGTGTTGCCAAGCTCACCGAGGGCGACATCCTTGTCGGTTCTTACAAGGCACGACGTGAGGGCGAAACGCCACGAAAGTCCGTGAGTACTGTATTTGCAAAAAAGTTGCCCGCTGTCTCTACTTTTGTGGTATTGTATGCAAGTACGGTACTTGCTGAAGATGGGGACAACGAACTGCCTGCCGAAGAGGGAAATTGGGAAATGATTTCTCTAAACTCCAACCCATACGAAGGTGAAGAAATGCCTATTGCGCCAGAGGTGTTGATGGCAAATTATTTCCACGATGATGGTGGGACGGATACGCAGATGTCGCCAAGAGAATTCGTCGAGCAACTTCGGATTTCTCGTGAGTGGTGGGCTGACAAGGCTATGGTTTATGATGGGCCGCTTCCATTCGTGTTGTCACCTATATTGTAGGTTCACAATAATAGGTTCACAATCTATTCCAAGTGTGCTATTATAGAGAAATAGAGGCCAACACGTTTATTGGCCCAAAAAGAAAAATAGGATAAAGAAGCGTATGTCTAAGAACAAGAAGAGCAAAAAGCGACATGGTGCCGATAGTGATTTCCAGGCGAAGATCCACGAGATACGGCAGCGTATTTTGGCGTCTTCGGAGCCAAATGAAAGTCCTTCTGCGGTTTTTGTATTTGATGCCAGTGCGCTCGACGATTGGGATACTCAGGATAAGGAGCGTGAGGCACAGGTCATGCGTGACCTGTGCCGGAAGAATCACCGTCAACTGAAGGCTCAAGAGGAGGAGAGTGAGGAAGAAGACGAAAAAAGTTTCTGTTGGGGGTGAAGAAATATAATGTTATTTCGGCATTAAAAGAAAATGCACGACGAGTTTGGCTTTTTCCGGGTGCCAGACTGGCGTGAGGAAGAAGAAGAAGAAGAAGAAGCAGTTACCGCCGGTTTGTAAGAAATCTAAGAATTAGAGTCACTTTTTCTTAGACTAAGTGTGCATTAGATAAACAGAGAAAATCATGGAAATTAAGAATATCGGTGGGACTATTGTCCTCAAGACCGCAGAAGGTTCGAGCCTTGTGGGGGTGGACCTTCGTGGTACGGACCTTCGGGGTGCGGACCTTCATGGGTTGAGACTTTGGAATGCGGACTTTTCTAAGTCGAATCTCCGTGGTGCGGACCTTTCCGGGGCAAACCTTCGGGATGCGGACCTTCGGGATGCGGACCTTATGTGTGCAGACCTTTCCGAAGTAAACCTTCAAGATGCGGACCTTTCTGGTGCGAATCTTTGGGGAGTGGACCTTCAAGATGCGGACCTTCATGGAGCGAACCTTCGGGATGTGAATCTTACGAAAGCGGCCCTCACTGGAGCGGACCTTTCTGGAGCGGACCTTTCTGGGGCAGACCTTTCTGAGACGGGTTTTTCTACTGTTGACTTTGTAGATGCAAACCTCATTGGGACAGGACTGACAAAGGAAGTCCTGTTGGAACGAGGAGCCGTGTTCAATGATAATACAGTATTTGACAAATAATAGGTTCGCTCCCTGGAATTTCCGAACCTGGGAAAGAGAAGAAGAAAAGGAAATAGAGAATAGAGAAAATCATGGAAATTAAGAATATCGGTGGGACTATTGTCCTCAAGACCGCAGAAGGTTCGAGCCTTCGGGGTGCGGACCTTTCTTGGTCGAACTTTCACGGAGCGGACCTTTCCAAAGCTGACCTTCGCAGGGCAAACCTTTCTGGATCGAAGTTTCAGGATGCGAACCTTTCTGGTGCGGACCTTTGTGGTTCGAGGCTTTGGAAAGCGAACCTCTCCGGGGCGAACCTCTTTGGGTCGAGCCTTTGGAATGCGAACCTTTATGGAGCGGACCTTTCTGGGTCTGACCTTTGCGGGGCTGACCTTCGTGGAGCAGACCTTTTTGGAGCGGACCTTACGGGAGCGAACCTTTGGCATGCAAACCTTCGGGATGTGTGGTTTTCTAGTGCGAACCTTTCTAGTGCGAACCTTTGTGGAGCGGACCTTCAAGATGCAGACCTCCGGGGAGCGAACCTTTGTGGGGCATGGCTTTGGGATGCGAACCTTTCTGAGGCGAACCTTTCTGGGACAAACCTTACGGAAGCGGACCTCTCTGGGGCGAGCCTTCGTGGGACAGGATTGACAAAGAAAGTCCTGTTGGAACGAGGAGCCGTGTTCGATGGGGACACGGTATTCGGAGACGAGCAACCTGGAATTTCCGAACCTGGGAAAGAGAAGAAGAAAGAAAGTGGAAAAGAAAATCATGGAAGTTAAGAATATCGGTGGAAAGGTTCTCAAGACGGTAGAAGGTTCGAGCCTTGTGGGAGCGGACCTTTCTGGGTCGTGTCTTTGGAAAGCAGACCTTCATGGGTTGAGACTTTGGAATGTGAACCTTTCTGGGTCGAATCTTTGGAGAGCGGACCTTTGTTGGGCGAGCCTTTGGAATGCGAACTTTTCTGGGTCGTGCCTTCGAGATGCGAACCTTATGGGAGCGAACCTTTGCGGAGCAAATCTTACAAGGGCGTACCTTTCTTGGGCGAACCTCCGGGGTGTGTGGCTTTGGGATGCGAACCTTTCTGGTGCGTGGCTTTCTGAGGCAGACTTCCGGGGAGCAGACCTTCGTGGGACAGGGCTTCCGCCGTCAGCCCTGTTGGAACGAGGAGCCGTGTTCGACGAGACCACGGTATTTGACAAATAATAGGTTCGCTCCCTGGAATTTCCGAACCTGGAAAAGAGAAGAAGAAAAGGAAATAGAGAGTAGAGAAAATCATGGAAATTAAGAATGTCAGGGGTGAGGTCATCAAGACCGTAGAAGGTTCGAGCCTTCGGGGTGCGGACCTTCATGGTGCGGACCTTCGTGGTGCGGACCTTCGTGGTGCGTTCCTTCGGGATGCAGACCTTTCTGGGGCGAACCTTTCCGGGGCGGACCTTACTGGAGCGTACCTTTATGAAGCAGACCTTTGTGGGTCTGACCTTTCTGGAGCAAATCTTTATGGGGCGAATCTTCATGGGGCAGACCTTTGTGGGTCTGACCTTCATGGAGCAGACCTTTATGCGGCATGCCTTCAAGATGCGAACCTTCAAGATGCGAATCTTCAAGATGCGAACCTTCAAGATGCGGACCTTCGGAAAGCGAAGCTTGCGGGAGCGTGCTTAGTGGCTGTCCTCTTTTATGGAGCGTGCTTTCGGGGAGCGGACCTTTCTGGAACAGACCTTACCGAGACAGGGCTAACAAAGAAAGCCCTTCTGGCTAGGGGTGCCGTGTTCGACGAGAACACGGTATTCGATGTCGATCCCATTGTTGTTGTCTCTTCTTCTGTACCAGAAAAAGAGACTTTGATTTGTCCACAATGCGGCCAAAAAACTGTACCTAACAACACGGAAGCCCTACGGGCTTCGGGGCTGGGGAAGTTGACGTGCTAAAAGAAGGAAAAAGAATATGGAAATTAAGAACAAAAATGGAAAGGTTCTCAAACCCGTAGAAGGTTCGAGCCTTGTGGGAGCGGACCTTCGAGGAGCGGACCTTTGTGAAGCGTGCTTTATGGGTGTCAACTTTTCCGGGGCAAGCCTTCAAGGAACAGACCTTTCTGGGGTGAACCTTTCTGGGGTGAACCTTGTAGGGGCAGACCTTCGTGGGACGGACCTTCAAAGTGTGAGGCTTGTGGGTGCGGACCTTACGGGGGCGAACCTTGGAAGTGCAGATCTTTGGAAAGCGAACCTCTCCGGGGCGAACCTCTTTGGGTCGAGCCTTTGGAATGCGAACCTTTATGGAGCGGACCTTTCTGGGTCTGACCTTTGCGGGGCTGACCTTCGTGGAGCAGACCTTTTTGGAGCGGACCTTACGGGAGCGAGCCTTTGGCATTCGAGCCTCCAGGGCGCAAGCTTCCGTGAAGCAAACCTCTGTGGAGCAAACCTCTGTGGAGCGGACCTCGGGGGTGTGTGCCTTCGTGGGACGGACCTTCGTGGGGCGTGGCTTTGGAATGCGAACCTTTCTGGAGCGGACCTTCGTGGGACGGACCTTCGTGGGACGGACCTTCAAGATGCAGACCTCTCTGGGGCGAGCCTTCGTGGGACAGGACTGACGCCGGAAGCCCTTCGGGACAGGGGTGCCGTGTTCGACGAGAACACGGTATTTGACAAATAATAGGTCCGCTCCCTGGAATTTCCAACCCTGGAAAAGAGAGGAAGAAAAGGAAAGAGAGAAAAAAATATGGAGGTTAAGAACAAAAATGGAAAGGTCATTAAGACCATAGAAGGTTCGAACCTTGTGGGTGCGGACTTTTCCGAGGCAGACCTTTCTGGGGCGGACCTCTGGAATGCGAGCCTCCATGGTGCAGACCTTACGGGTGCGTGCCTCCGAGGAGCGGACCTTTCTTGGTCGAGCCTTATGGGAGCGGACCTTCGGGGAGCAGACCTTCGCAGGGCAAACCTTTCTGGTGCGGACCTTTCTGATGCGGACCTTCGTGGGGTGAACCTTGTGGGGGTGAACCTTCGTGGGGTGAACCTTGTGGGAGCGGACCTCCGTGGGGCGGACCTTACTGGAGTGGACCTTCGGAATGCGGACCTTTTTGGAGCGGATCTCTTTGGAGTGAGCCTTTGGCATTCGAACCTTTCTAGTGTGAACCTTTCTAGTGCGAACCTTTCTAGTGCGAACCTCTGTGGAGCGGACCTCGGGGGTGCAGACCTCCGGGGAGCGAACCTTTATGGGGCGTGGTTTTGGAATGCGAGCCTTCATGGGACAGGGCTGACGCCGGAAGCCCTGTTGGAGCAGGGTGCCGTGTTCGATGAGACCACGGTATTCGGAGACAAGTGACACGGCTGACGCACGTTGAGTAGGCTGCACTTGGCTTGTAAAAAATAAACTAATCGGACTTGGCGGGAGAAATCTCGCCTTTTCCATTTTTAATAACAGGTTTACATTCCCAACCATCTGTGGTATAACTGGAGAATAGGGACACGGGTTGGAATCCCTCCAGCCCTGAGAAAAGAAAAAGGAAATTATGGAAATTAAGAGCATCGTCGGTGGAAAGACCCTTAGGGTTGTAGAAGGTTCGAGCCTTGTGGGCGTGGATCTTTATGAAGCGGGCCTCTCTGGAGCGAACCTTTGGAATGCGGACCTTCATGGGGCGGACCTTTCCGGGGCGGACCTCTCCGAGGCGTACCTTGTGGGGGCGAGCCTTGTGGGAACAGATCTTACAGGGGCGGACCTTATGTGGGCGAGCTTTTATAGAGCAAATCTCATGCGGGCGGCCCTCCGAGGTGCAGACCTTATGGGAGCGATCCTTTATGAAGGGAACCTCCGGGGAGCGAACCTTTCTGCGGCGAGCCTCCGGAATGCGAACCTTGGGGGAGCAGACCTTTCAGGGTCTGACCTTACGGGGGCGGACCTCCGGAGAGCGGACCTTCGAGATGCGAACTTCAAGCATGCGAATCTCCGGGGGACAGGGCTGACGCCGGAAGCCCTTCGGGACAGGGGTGCCGTGTTCGATGTGAACACGGTATTCGGAGACGAGCAACCTGGCTGACGCACACAGAACAGACTATACTCTCGGTATGTAAAAAATAAACTAATCGGACTTGGCGGAAGAAATCTCGCCTTTTCCATTTTTAATAACAGGTTTACACTCCCAATCGGGTGTGGTATAGTTAGAGAAATAGAGAGACGTCTTCTGGCTCCGCCAAAAAAGAGAGAGAAACAGGAAAAAAGAGAATCGTGGAAATTAAGAATAAAAATGAGAAGGTCATCAAGACTGTAGAAGGTTCGAGTCTTGTGGGTGTGGACCTCCGTGGAGCGAACCTTCGTGGAGCGCACCTCGCTGGGGCGGACCTTCACGGGGCGGACCTCCGTGGAGCGAACCTTTCTAAGGCGAACCTTGGGGATGCGTGCCTTCGGGAAGCAAACCTTTCCGGGGCATGGCTTGCGGGAGCGGACCTTTGGGGAGTGAGCCTAGAGGAAGCGAATCTTTCCGGGGCGGACCTTGCGGGTGTGGACCTTTGGGGGGGGCAGACCTTTCCGGAGCGGACCTTTCTGGGACAGGGCTGACAAAGGAAGACCTGGGTGTTCGAGGTGCTGATTTCAACGAGAGCACAGTATTCGATGCCGATCGACACGGCTGATACCCACAGAACAGGCTGCACTCTCGATCTACAAAAACCCCGATGAAAAATAACCGATATTAGGTTCACCTTTCTGGTGGGCTGTGCTATAGTAAAAAAATAGAGAGACGCCTTCTCGCTTCTCCAAAAAAGAGAGAAAAAACAGGAAGAAAAGAAAATCATGGAAATTAAGAGCATTGATGGAACCGTTGTCCTTAGGACAGTAGAGGGGTCAACCCTTGAGGGTGCGAACCTTGAAGGAGCGTGCCTTTGGAATGCAGACCTTCAGGGTGCGAACCTTTCCGGGGCAGACCTTCAAAGAGCGAAACTTTCCGGGGCAGACCTTCGGAAAGCAAACTTTCATGGGGTGAAGCTTCTTGGAGCGAACCTTTCTGGAGCGGACCTTTCTGGAGCGGACCTTTCCGGGGCAGACCTTTTCAAGTCTGACCTTATTGGGGTGAAGCTTTCTGGAGCGGACCTTTTTGGGATGAACCTTATTGGGGTGAAGCTTATTTGGTCGGACCTCACCGGAGCGAACCTTTGGAATGCGGACCTTGCTGGGGCGAAGCTTTTTAGGGCGTGCCTTCTGGGAGCGAACCTTTGTAGGGCGAACCTCAGAGATGCGAACCTCGGAGATGCGAACCTCAGAGATGCAAGGCTTTGGGATGCGAACCTTTCTGGGGCGAGTCTTCGGAATGCAGACCTTTCCGGAGCGGACCTTTCTGGGGCGAACCTTCGGGGTGCGAACCTTCGTGGAACAGGACTGACAACGGAAGCCCTGTCGGAACAAGGTGCTTTGTTCGATGAGAGCACGAAATTCGGTGAGGCCAGCTAAGCAGGCTGATGCCCGCAGAACAGGCTGCACTCTCGATTCTATATAAAGAAAGAAAAATCATGGAAATCAAGAACAAAAATGGAAAGGTCCTCAAAACCGTGGAAGGTTCAAGCCTTGTGGGAGTGGACCTTTCTGAGTTGGACCTTCGGAAAGCGAACCTTTATGGGGCAGACCTTCACGGGGCAGACCTTCACGGGGTGAAGCTTCACGGGGCAGACCTTGTGGGTGCAGACCTTGTGGGTGCAGACCTTTCCGGAGCGGACCTTTCTGGAGCGGACCTTTCTGGGACGGACCTTTCTGGCGTAGGCCTTTATGGGGCGAGCCTTCAGGGGGCGGACCTTTCTGGGACGGGCCTTTCCGGAGCGTGTTTTGTGGGGGCGGACCTCGCTGAGGCGGACCTTCGTGGAGCGCACCTCACTGGGGCGGACCTCCGTGGTGCGGACCTTCACGGGGCGGACCTCCGTGGAGCGTCGCCTGTGGGGGCTGACCTCAGGCATGCGAACCTTTCCGGGGCGGACTTTTCCGGTGCGTGTCTTTGGAATGCGGACCTCACTGAAGCAAACCTTTGTGGGGCGAACCTTTGTGGGGCGAACCTTTGTGGGGCGAACCTCTCCGGTGCGAACCTCCGGGGAGCGGACCTCCGGGAAGCGGACCTTTCTGGGGCATGTTTCGTGGATGCGAACTTTCAGAATGCGAACCTTTGTGGGGCAGACCTTTCTGGGGCGAGCCTCCAGGGAGCGGACATCACCGGGGCATGGCTTTGGTATGCAGACCTTTCTGGAGCGGACCTTTCTGGGGCGAAGCTTTCTGGAGCGGACCTTTCTGGGACAGGGCTGACAAAGGAAGACCTGGGTGTTCGAGGTGCTGATTTCAACGAGAATACGGTATTTGGAAACAAGGTCAGCTAACGTCCGAGGCTGAATTCGGACAATAGAATCTAATCGGACTTGGCGGGAGAAATCTCGCCTTTTCCATTTTTAATAACAGGTTTACACTCCCAATCGGGTGTGCTATAGTAAAGAAATAGAGAGACGCCTTCTCGCTTCTCCAAAAAAGAGAGAAAAAACAGGAAGAAAAGAAAATCATGAAAATCAAGAACAAAAATGGGAGGGTCGTCAAGATTGTGAAGGGTTCAAGCCTTGTGCGAGCGGACCTTCGACAAGCGAACCTTCGTAAGGCGAACCTCTCCGGGGCGGACCTCCGTGGAGCAGACCTTTCTTGGGCAGACCTTCGAGAGACCGACCTTCGTGGTGCGAACTTTTCTGGTGCGAACCTTCGTGGAGCGCACCTCGCTGGGGCGGATCTTCGGGAGGCATGGCTTCGGGTAGCTAAACTTCGGAATACGGACCTTTATATGGCGGACCTTTCTAAGGCAGACCTTTATGGGGCGAGCCTCCAAGAAGCGAGGCTTCATAGGGCGAACTTTTCCGAGGCGAACCTCTCCGGGGCGGACCTTCGGTGTGCGAACCTCCGTAAGGCGGACTTCCGTGGAGCGAACCTCACTGGAACAGAGGTGATTCCGGAAGCCCTGTCGGAACAAGGTGCTTTGTTCGACAAATACACGGTATTCGGAGACGAGCGACACGGCTGACACCAACAGAGCAGGCTGCACTCGGTTTAGAAGATAGAAGAAAAATAACCGATATTAGGTTCACTTTTCTGGTGGGCTGTGGTATAGTAAGAACATAGGCCAACAGGTGGTCACCGGGAGACGCCCCGGAGCGTAATGCAGGCGTCGGAAAAAAGAGTAAAAGTGGCTATTCGGAATGCAGAAGTTGTTTGTAGTCTTGGTTACAATGCTCGCAAGGCCCTAGAAGAAGAGTCTGGACACCCTGTCCTCACCCCCGGTCTCTATATCAAGGGTCATAAGGTCCACAGCGGCGAGGTCGTGCTACAAGAGGCCAACCTCGAAAAGAATTCACTCCCTGAGTACGATCGTCTTTTTTCCGTAAAGGATGAGATTTCGCATGTTGGTTGTGTCGTGGACATTTATACCGAGTATGGCGTCCGCATTATGAGCGACGTGTGGTCTGATCTCACATTCGCCGTAGTCTATGAGCCCGAGGGCCCCGTGGGTTATTGTTCTGAGTCTTTTCTCAAGGAAGTGACTAACACGCTTCTTCCTGATCGACGAGTCCGACTTTTCCGCACCGTTGGAATTGGCAGCAGCGAGGGCGGTCGTAGTGGTTTTTACTGGAACTACGGTGAGACGGTGGCTGAGGTGGACGCCCCGCAGGACGTCTTGGATATTTATGAGGGAGCCAAGGCCGGAAAGAGTTTTGCACAGGCTGAGCGTGTCTACAACGGGCAGCAATGGCGCATTGCGCAGGAGCGCAAGTGTGTGAAGAAGGACCGTTTGGTACGTGTAACACGAGGGCGCAAGGTCGCTCAGGGAATTGAAGGTAAGGTTTTCTGGATCGGAAATACGGGGTGGGGAACTAAGCTCGGAATTGCTACCCCACAAGAGGATGGTTCGTTTCGCATGGTCAAGAAGCCGGGAAAGTACGGCAAGATTTACGAGAGCTATGCGGATGTTGTGTGGGTTCACGAGAAGAATGTAGAAGTTATTGACCGAATTGGCGGTCGGATCGTTTGAGGGTAAATGGAACTGGTAAACTGGTAGAAAATGTTTACCCAAAAGATGTCGAGAACAAATTTTGTAAATCCTGTTTGCGTTTTTAATTTTCGTTATCTGATAACATTTGAACTTTTAGATAATAAATCGGGCTCAAAAACAAGCCCAGAAAAAAGAGGTAATGATGTCTAAGTATGTAATAGTCGGGGATATGATTCAAGAGGATATCGCTGACATTTATGAGTCGAAAGAAGAACTTTTGAGCCACCTTCGTAATTTGCTTCGTGACGCTGTTTTCGACGAATGGGAGGGTACCCAAGAAGAAATTCTGGCTGAACGTATTGGTCATGTTGTAATTTACGAACTACAAGAAGAAGTTGACAAGCCCTCTTTGTTTACGGATGTATTTGCAGATGAAGCGTTTGTTAAAGAAATTGCTACTGAACAAGAGGTTATTATTGCGAATAAAACATCTGACGCCCGAAGACAAAGTGCCCTCGAAGCCGCCAAGGACCTTGGCTTGAGTGCCGAACACCTTCTTGCTCTCAGTTATTACTGAGGAAGATAAAAGAAATAGGTCCACATTATTGTTCCTACGCAGTGCTATGCAGTGCAGTGCTGTGCTTAGAGAAACTGAAAGAGAGAAAAGCTGAAAACAAGTTCATAGTTTCCGTGAAGTTTGTTATATCGAGTGTAGATTTTCAACAACCTAAATATAGAAGGAGATACCAACATGTCAAATAGTGTAAAAAATACTGGGGATACCAAACCAGCAGAAATAGTTGCAGATTTTACTCAGAGTTTGCCCGATCTGCTCGCCTCGACGCTCGATCAGAAGCTAACACGTAAGGAACTGATTGACATTCTCGTGGAAGACAAGAGGGCTTTGTTGGAGCAAGAAGTTGTAGAAATGGAAAAAGAAATTAGGGCTGGCAAGGCTGAGGAAAACAGAGTATGGGAAAGCGCCGTTAGGGCAGCCAGAGAAAAGCTCGTGTTGACTGCCACCCCTGAGGAGCAAGAGAAGCTCGACAAACTTGTGACTGCCATAAAGGAATTTCACTGTGATAACCCGAGTATGGAAGTTGTTGTTGAGCCAAGCCAAGAATGGACCAGCTGTATAAGAGATAATAAAATTGAACTTCAAATTTTTGTATATGACAGCGAGGGAAAAAGTAGTTCGAGGAATGTATGCGCAGGTAGGCGTGGTTTCAATACGGGCATCTACGTAGATTGTAAAGATTTGTTGAAGCTTTATAGTGACAACATTCCATGGGCACACCCAAATAATGTCATTTCCGGGAATCAATTCGGCGTTTATGGGGAAGGAAAAGTAAGCGAGCTTATTAAGGAATATCTACAACTAGACAAGGAACTTAAGGAGTTCAACCTAGGCACACAAAAGTTTAGAGTGCAAGCCACAAAGCAGCTTCTTGGCCTGAGCGAGAATGGTCAGCGTATTCTTAGGGTTCTCGCTTCGGCTACTCAGGGCAGGAAGAGGAATCTTGCTTCGGAACTTACCGACGGGGAATAACCGATATTAGGTTCACTTTCCTAACCATCTGTGTTATTATAGAGAAATAGAGGGACGGGCTGGAGTCTTTCCAGGCTCGGAGCCTATGAAGGAAGGAAGAAGGTAGGAAATTATGGAAATTAAGAATATCAAGGGTAGGGTTCTCAAGACCATAGAAGGTTCGAGGCTTGTGGGAGCAGACCTTTCTGGGTCTGACCTTCGGAATGCGAACCTGAGGTTCGCAGACCTTCGAGGAGCAAATCTTTATGGGGCAGACCTCGTGGGAGCAGACCTTTCCGAAGCGGACCTCCGAGACGTGAACCTCGTGGAAGCAGACCTTCAAGACGCAGACCTTGCAGAAGCAAACCTTTCCAGAGCGAAGTTTTGGGGAACGAACCTTTCTGAGGCGGACCTTCGTGGAGCGAGCTTCCGGGGAGCGTACCTTTGTGAAGCGAACCTTCGGTATGCGGACCTTAATTTTGTGGACCTCCGTTCAGCGTGCCTTCGGAATGCGAACCTTTCCGAGGCGTGCCTTCGGAATGCGAACCTTACCGGGGCGGACTTTTCCGGGGCGGACCTCCAGGGGGCAGACTTTTCTGAAGCGGACCTTGTTGGGACAGGGCTGACGCCGGAAGCACTCCAGGGCAGGGGTGCCGTGTTCGATGCGTACACGGTATTCGGAGACAAGCCCAGCACGGAAACCCTAAGGGCTTCGGGGCTAGGGAAGTTGGATCTGTCTGCCCTAACGGCCGCAGAGCGGGCTGCACTCGGCTTGTAGAGGGGGAAGAGAAAAAAGAAAGAAGGAAATTATGGAAATCAAGAATATCAGTGGGGAGGTCATCAAGACCGTAGAAGGTGTTTCGAGCCTTGTGGGTGCAGACCTAAGGGAAACGAACCTTGTAGGTGCAGACCTTTATAAAGCGGACCTCCATGGGGCGGACCTTACGGGTGCGGACCTTCGTGGTGCGTTCCTTCGGTATGCGGACCTTACGGGTGCGAACCTTTGGGGGGCGGATCTTTCTGGAATAATGCTTCGGCGTGCGAACCTTTCTGAGGCGTGGCTTATTGGTGCGAACCTTACGGGTGCGAACCTTACGGAAGCAGACCTTTCTGGAGCGAACCTTTATAATGCGTGGCTTTGGGGAGCGAACCTTTCTGGGACAGGGCTGACAAAGGAAGCCCTGTTGGAACGAGGGGCCAAGTTTGACGGGCACACGGTATTCGGAGACGAGCGACCCATTGTTTCTTCAGAGCCAGAAAATTCTTCAGAGCCAGAAAAAGAGACTCCAGCTTTTTGTCCGCAATGCGGGCAAACTATACCCGACAAGGAAGCCCTTAGGGCTTCGGGGTTGGGGAAGCTAGACCTATCTGCCTTGACGCCCGCAGAGCGGGCTGCACTCGGCTTATAAAGAGCAGGAAGAAAAGAAAAAAAATTATGGAAATCAAGAACGTTGATGGAAAGGTTCTCAAGACCGTGAAGGGTTCGAGTCTTCGGCATGCGAACCTTCGGAAAGCGGACCTTACTGGAGCGGACCTCCATGGTGCAGACCTTACGGGTGCGAACCTCCAAGATGTGGACCTTACGGGTGCGTTCCTTATGGGTGCAACGCTTTGGGGAGCGGACCTTCATGGAGCGGACCTTCATGGAGCGGACCTTTCGGAGTCTGACCTTACGGGGGCAAATCTCATGATGGCGGAACTTCAATACGTAGACCTCCGTTCAGCGTGTCTTCGGAATGCGGACCTTACGGATGCGTGTCTTGCGGATGCGAACCTCACAGGGGTGGACCTTCGGAATGCGTACCTTGGGGGTACGGACCTCACCGGAGCGGACCTCACCGGGTCGATGGCGACGCCGGGCGGTCTTGAAGCCCAAGGTGCTATGTTCAACGAGTACACGGTATTCGGAGATAAACCCATTGTTGTTGCTCCTAATTCATCTTGTCCGCAATGCGGGCAAACTATACCCGATAAGGAAGCCCTTAGGGCTTCGGGGCTGGGGAAGTTGGACCTGTCTGCCCTAACGCCCGCAGAGCGGGCTGCACTCGGCTTATAAAGAGCAGGAAGAAAAGAAAAAAAATTATGGAAATCAAGAATATCAGTGGGGAGGTCATCAAGACCGTAGAAGGTGTTTCGAGCCTTGTGGGTGCAGACCTTTCTGAGTTGGTCCTTCGGAAAGCGAACCTTCTGGGTGCGAACCTTTCCGGGGCAGACCTTCAAAGAGCGAGCCTTCTGGGTGCGAACCTTTCTGGGTCGTGCCTTCGGAATGTGGACCTTGCTGAGGCGGACCTTACCAGGGCAGACCTCGGGGATGCGGACCTTACTAGAGCAAACCTTTATGGGGCGAATCTTCTTGGGGCAGACCTCCATGGGTCTGACCTTTCTGGAGTGGACCTCGGGAATGCGTGCCTTATAGGTGTGAACCTCCGGGAAGCAGACCTTTCCGGGGCTAACCTCCGGGAAGCAGACCTTTATAGAGCGAATCTTTCTGGTGCGGACCTTCGGAATGCGGACCTTGCGAGTGCATACCTTTCCTGTGCGAATCTTTATAAGGCGAACCTTTGTGGGGCGAACCTCCGGGATGCGAACTTTTCTAAAGCGGACTTCACAGGAGCGAGCCTTTGGAATGCAGACCTCCATGGAGCGAGCTTTGATGGAGCGTGCCTTTTGGGAACGAACTTTTCCGGAGCGGACCTTGTGGGAGCGAACCTTTCTGGAACGAACCTCACTGGGGCGTGGCTTTGGGATGCGAACCTCACTGGGGCGTGGCTTTGGGATGCGAACCTCACTGGTGCGGACCTCGCCGGGGCGTGGCTTTGGGATGCGAACCTCACTGGTGCGGACTTTTCTGGAGCGGACCTTTTTGAGACAGGACTGACAAAGGAAATCCTGAAAGCCCAAGATGTTTTATTCGACGAGTACACGGCATTCGAAGACGAGCGACCCACTGTTTCTTCTGTGCCAGAAAAAGGACTCTAGCTTTTTGTCCACATTGTGGATAAGTCATGCCTAACACGGAAGCCCTAAGGGCTTCGGGGGCCGGAGTAGTTGGACCTGTCTGTGTTCGGGCTGTAAAAACCCCGATGAAAAATAACCGATATTAGGTTCACTCTTCTGCCGACATGTGCTATAGTTAGGGAATAGAGGCTGACAGGACAACAAGTCTTTTCATTTGCGGGACCGTAGCTCAGTTGGCAGAGCAGCGGACTTTTAATCCGACGGTCAAGGGTTCGAGGCCCTTCGGTCCCACCACCACCACCACCAGCAGCAGCAAGTACACCCGTAGACCTTGCTGACACAGAAAAACGGGTTTTTGTAGAGAAAAAATAATACTACTACTGTGCGTTAGGCGGGTATTGGCAGGAGTTTTGAGCAAAAATGTATCGAGATTCAAAAATTGCAGGCCGAGAGAAGGAGTTAGCCGAGCTTCGAGATGAATGCTTTCGCCTTCGTCACGAAAATGCGGAATTTCGGGCAAGAGATAAAAAAGAGCGTAAAGAGCGTAAAGAGCGTAAAGAGCGTAGTCAAGTAATATCCTGGTGCGGCATCCGCCGATGGGGCAAAAAAACCGCAGAAGTCGCAATGGATGTAATTTTGGTTTTCCGAAGCTGGAAAACTTTGTGGACAGTCCAAGAAAAAGCTGTAACAGTTCTTGGTCGAGGGACAACTTGGAGATATGTGCGGCTAGAGTCCGGGCAATTCATTGATTTGCGCCCTCAATGGCGAGCACATGTTCCAGACAACGTTGTGCTCATTTTGTCAGAATTGTGGGCCAACGAGTTGAACGACTCCAACCGCAAAAGAAAGACTAAGAGGAGCGACGACCGGATGACCGCAGCCATGCGCTCTGCTCAGCGAGAACTTTCAAAGCTGTCGCCAGAACAACTTGAATAATAGGTTCACTTTCCTAGTGGGTTGGAGACTTCTCCAACCCTGAAAGAAAGAGAGAGAAAAACATGAAAATTAAGAGCATTGTCGATGGGACTGTCATTCAAACCGTGAAGGGTTCGAGCCTTATAGAGGCGAACTTTTCTGGGTCAGATCTTAGAGATGCGGACCTTAGGGATGCGAATCTCATGGGAGCAGACATTCGAGAAGCGGACCTTCGGAGTGCGGACCTCACCGGGGCGGACCTTACTGGTGCGTACCTTTACAAAGCAAACCTTTCTGGAGCGACCCTCCAAGAAGCGGACCTTTCTGGTGCGGACCTTCTAGAAGCGGACCTTGCTGGGGCGGACCTTCGAGAAGCGAACCTTTGTGGGGCGAGGTTTTTGGATGCGAACCTTTCTGGGGCAGACTTTTCTGGGTCGGACCTCCAAGAAGCGGACCTTTCTGGAGCGGACCTTCGAGAAGCGGACCTTTCTGGTGCGGACCTTCGAGAAGCGAACCTTTGTGGGGCGAGGTTTTTGGATGCGAACCTTTCTGGGGCAGACTTTTCTGGGTCGGACCTCCGTGGGTCAGTGATGACGGCGGAAGTCCTGGCGGCACGGGGAGGTGTGTTCGACGAGAACACGAAATTCGGTGTCGAGCGACCCATTGTTGTTGATGTTTCTGTATCAGAAGAAGAGACACTGGCTTCTTGTCCGCATTGTGGACAAGCCATGCCCGATAAGGAAGCCCTGAGGGCTTCGGGGCTGGGGAAGTTGACGCCCGCAGAGCGGGCTGCACTCGGCTTGTAAAAATAAGCTAATCGGACTGGGCGGGAGAAATCCCGCCTTTTCCATTTTTAATAATAGGTTCACTTTCGAACCTACCTGTGCTATAATAGAAAAATGAACAAGAACAAGAGAGCCTTCGCCAGCGCCGTCGCTCAGGCCATGAGGTCAGCTTCCACTGTAATGCGGTCTATCGAGCCCGCAGGAGGCGCTTCAACGGATTTAGATATTCAAGACGGGGTAGACATCCTTTTAGCTGCTGACTTGCTTCTGGATGGCGCTGAGATAGCTTCACGACGAATTATGAGCAGAGTCTCACCTGAGTCTAGGGCTATGGTAGCTTTGGAACGGGCAACTGTGAAAAAGAATGATTAGAAGCTGTGGCACGCCGCTCTGTTTTGGCCAAGATGCGTGCAGTGCTGGCTGAGGGTAGGTGCCAAAACGAGAAAACAAATAGGTTCACTTTTCTTGCCAGGCCTCTATTATAGAGAAATAAAGAGACTCTAAGTGTCTCTCCAACCCAGGGCAGGTGAATATGATTCGACATAGTGAACATAGTGAAAATAATAAGCCTGGCACAGTTATTGTTTGTTCCCGTTGCGGAGTAAACTCTGTTGCCGATGAGGCTTGTTCACATAGCTACGATAGGTATATTTGCGAAGATTGTCTAGCCCAAGAGCACGACGACGGTGCAAGTTGGTTTGAGGAACTTTGTGACTATGTAGACGAGTAAAAGACGAGTAAACCAAAATAGGTTCACTTTATCTCATAGCTGTGCTATACTTAAGAAATCAAGGAACGATATAAGAGTAGTAACTGGAGCAGGCCATGAGTAAGAATAACAAAAAAAATAAGAGCAGCAACGACGTCAAGAGCCGCAGTGCTCTCGTCTTCAGCGTGAAGACCCGACTTTCGGGTGCTGGTGTTCATTCAGACAAGCGTTTCCGTCGTAACTCGAAGGGTCGTAAGTACGATGTTTCCTACGGATATGAGGCGTAAGAGCCATGGCCCGTCGCAGAGAAACCATACTCAGACTAATTTGGGATGAAAATCCCGAAGAAGACCCATCTGATAGTGGTAGTGCAAACATGAACCCTGATAATTTTAGGCTTGTACGAACCAACGGATTTTTTAGTAGTCCACTTATCACGGATTATGACAACATGGAAGCCTACGAGGGGGAAGACCCAGGTGGCGATAAGCTTTGGGTAGTCTATCTCACATATGAGGATAGAGACTCGTATCAATATATAAAAGGTTTAGTAGATTTTGTCGGCGTCTGTTCCACAGAACAGGGAGCAAAAAAGATCGCTAACCATACCAAAACTATGGAAATCGGTTTTTTGGGTTCAGAGATGCACGAGGTCCATGTAAAGCTGATGCGTGTCATTGACGATACTGCCGATACTATTGCTCCTACCGTTCGTGAGAATCGTAAGAACAGAAAATTAGGTTCACTTTTCTTGCCAGACCTGCTATTATAGAGAAATACCGGGTAACAACAGAAAGGTTGCCCGAGAAAATCCGTGAAATTCGGACCTAAATAGGTTTGCAACTTTTGGTTTTTGAGTTACAAAGTAGGTATGATTAAAATTGTATGCATTTCCGATACCCACAACAGGAGTAATCTTCCCGCCATTCCAGAGTGTGATATTCTTTTGCACGCTGGAGATGCGACTATGGACGGCAAGAAGATGGACGAGGTAGTAAAGTTTGCTAATTGGTTTGGGAGTGATGACATTCCTGCCAAACACCGTGTCTTTGTACCCGGAAATCATGATTTCTTGTTTGAGGAAAATTACCATCTTGCTCAAGAAGTTATGGGCAACAGTGCTATCAAGCCCATAACGGTTTTGAATCAGCAGTCTGTGACCCTAGAAGGATTAAATATTTACGGGGAGCCGAGACAGCCATGGTTCTACGGGTGGGCATTTAATGTTCAACACGAGCGTATGAAACTTGTGTGGGATCTTGTGCCAGAAGATACTCACATTATTGTAACACACGGGCCTCCACACGGCTATGGTGACACTACTGTGAGAGATGGTAGAAGCGTGGGTTGTCCGCACCAGACGAAGCAGATTCTGGGAAGTAAAAATCTGAAGCTCGTTGTTTGTGGCCATATTCACAGCGGGTACGGGCTGTATCAGTGTGGTTCTACCATTATCGCAAACGCTTCTGTCTGTAATGAGCAATACCGCCCAGTAAATCCACCACTGGTAATTGAGCTTTGAACGGTAATCATAGTGGAAAAAAGAATTTCTTCTTACCCCACCTGCGTTTCGGTACGTGGTGTTGCGTCCAGTTTTAGGTTCACAGTCTGTCCCGAGTATGCTATTATAAAGAAATCGGAGTAAAAACCATTATGTGTTGCAAAAAGAATGCTCACAGTGAGCATCGGCTGACTATTCAGGAAGCAATTGAGCACTCTTTGAAGAAGGCGAAAACTGGCTTCTGTGGGACTTGTTCCGCTGAGCACGCTCAAATTGCTGCATGGCTTGAAGAACTGGTTAGGGCACGAGAAGCGAACGCTCGAAGATAATGCACACCTAGGGTAGCACACCTAGGGCTTGACTGATAAAAATAAAGGAAAAAAAGGTCAAAAAGGTCAAAAAGCAGCCTTCAATCAAGAAGTTGGAACGATGGGTGTTTGATGGTGTGGCCGAGGCGACAGACGGCTGTCGTGTCGAACCAGACGGGACTTGTGAGCACGGTCAGCCCTCCTGGCTTGTCTACCTTAGATATATTTGAGGTCATAACTCATCGCCTTCTAGTTGCTACTTGCTGCGACTCAGTAGTTGGTGATGGTAGTGATGATAAAAATGGAATTACAGCGAGGCAGGAAAAATGACTGAATTTATTTCATGTTTTGTAGTCGTGCGGCACACAAAAAATGGTTATATAACCTGGAGAAGTCCTAATTATAAGCCGTATGCTAGGACGGTCACTGACAAGGACACCAAACGATGGAAGACTATAGCCGGTGCAGCGAGGTGGCTCCATAGTAGGGATAAAAAATATGCAAGTATGTGTATGATCGAAGAAGTGGCCGTGGGGCCTGACGGCTTCGCTGTGATCATTAGAGACAAATAGGTTCACTTCTCTCACGTGGTGTGTTATTTTAGAGAAACAGAGGGGCAGTCTGGCAACTCTAATCCTGAGAAAAGAAAGAATTATGGAAATCAAGAATATCTATGGCACGGTCATTAAGACCGTAGAAGGTTCGAGCCTTGTGGGCTCGAACCTTCGGGATGCGTGCCTCTCTGTAGCAGACCTTCGTGGAGCGGACCTTTATGGAGCAGACCTTTGGGGGGCGGACCTTTGGGGGGCGGACCTTCAAGATGTGAACTTCAAACATGCGAATCTCCGTGGGACAGGGCTGACGCCGGAAGCCCTGGCATCCCAAGGTGCCGTGTTCGATGTGAACACAATATTCGATGCCGATCCCACTGTTGTTGTTTCTTCTATTTCTTCTTGCCCGCAATGCGGGCAAACTATACCCGACAAGGAAGCCCTTAGGGCTTCGGGGCTGGGAAGTTGGACCTGTCTACCCTGACGGCCGCAGAGCGGAATGCACTCGGACTGTAGAAAAAAGAAAGGCAATGGAAATCATGGAAATTAAGAATATCAGTGGAAAGGTCATCAAGACCGTAGAAGGTTCGAGCCTCGTGGGCGTGGACCTTCGGGATGCGTGCCTCTCTGTAGCAGACCTTTATGGAGCGGACCTTACTGGTGCGAACCTTTGGAGAGCGAACCTTCGGAATGCGGACCTTCGGGGTGCGGTCCTTTCTGGTGTGAACCTTCTAGGAGTGAACCTCCGTGGAGCAGACCTTCGGGATGCGGACCTTCATGGAGCAGACCTTCGGGATGCGGACCTTTCTTGGGCGTTTCTTTTGGGTGTGACCCTCACTGGTGCGTGCCTTGCTGGGTCGAGCCTTCGGGGGGCAAACCTTTCCGGGGCAGACCTCCATGGGGCGGACCTCGGGGATGTGGTACTTCGGGATGCGAACCTTTCCGGGGCATGTTTCGTGGATGCAAACCTTCGTGGGGCGGACCTTTTGGGAGCAGACTTCAGTGGTGCGGTTCTCCGGGGGACAGGGGTGACAAAGGAAGACCTCCAGGGCTGGGCTGCCGTGTTTGACAGGAACACAGCATTCGACGCCGACCCCACTGTTGTTGTTCCTATTTCTTCTTGCCCGCAATGCGGGCAAACTATACCCGACAAGGAAGCCCTTAGGGCTTCGGGGCTGGGGAAGTTGGACCTGTCTATCCTGACGACCGCAGAGCGGAATGCACTCGGCTTATAAAAAAAAGAAAGAAAAGAAGGAAATTATGGAAATCAAGAATATCAGGGGCGAGGTCATCAAGACCGTGAAGGGTTCGAGCCTCGTGGGTGTGGAACTTTGGAAAGCAAACCTTTCTGAGGTGGACCTTATGGGGGTGGATCTTTCTGAGACGAGGCTTGTGGGTGCGGACCTTTCTGAGGCGGACCTTCGGAAAGCGAACCTTCGGGATGCGGACCTTTCTGGGGCGAGCCTTTTTGCGGCGAACCTCCGAAAAGCGGACTTCACCGGGACGATCCTTTTTGAGGCGGACCTTTCTGAAACGGACCTTAGGAAAGCGGTTCTTCGGGATGCGTACCTTCGGGATGCGAACCTTTCTAGTGCGAACCTTTCTAGTGCGAACCTTTCCGGGGCGAACCTTCAAGATGCGGATTTTCAAGATGCGGACCTTTCTGGAGCAAACCTTTCTTGGGCGGACCTTCGAGGAGCGGACCTTCGAGGAGCGGACCTTTGTGATGTGTGGCTTTGGAAAGCGTGCCTTTACGAAGCGGACCTTTCTAGGGCGAACCTCGGAGATGTAGACTTCCGGGAAGCAGACCTTTCTGGGTCGAGCCTTATAAGAGCGAAACTCCGTGGGGCGAATCTCCGGGATGCGGACCTTTCTGGGGTAGACCTTTATGGAGCAGACCTTCGGAAAGCGGAGCTAACGGGGGCGAACCTTCAAGATGCGGACCTCAGGTATGTGAATCTCCGTGGGACAGGGCTGACGCCGGAAGCCCTCCGGGACAGGGGTGCCGTGTTCGATGTGAACACGGTATTCGATGCCGATCCCACTGTTGTTTCTTCTATTTCATCTGTACCAGAAAAAGAGACTTTGATTTGCCCGCATTGCGGGCAAACTATACCCGACAAGGAAGCCCTTAGGGCTTCGGGGTTGGGGAAGCTAGACCTATCTGCCTTGACGCCCGCAGAGCGGGCTGCACTCGGCTTATAAAAAAAGAAAGGCAATGGAAATTATGAAAATTAAGAATATCGGTGGGGAAATCCTCAAGGTTGTAGAAGGCTCGACGAGCCTTGTGGGAGTGGACCTTCGGAATGCGAGGCTTTTTAGGGCGATGTTTTGGAGGGCGAACCTTACGAGGGCGGACCTTTCTGGGGCGAGCCTTTCCGAGGTGAACCTTACGAAGGCGGACCTTTGGAGGGCGGACCTTACGAGGGCGTGCCTTCAAGATGCGAGCCTTCGTGGGGTAGACCTCACTGGGGCGAACCTTCTTGGAGCGGACCTTTGTGGAACAGGGCTGACTTCTGAAGCCCTGTCGGCCCAAAGTGCCTTCTTCGATGAGACCACGGTATTCGGAGACGGGGCCAGTTGACGCACACAGAGCAGGCTGCTGTACTAGATATGTATTATCTATTCAGTAGAAAGAAAAAATTATGGAAATTTGGAACATTGATGGAACCGTTGTCCTCATGGTTGTAGAGGGTTCGAGCCTTGTGGGAGCAAACCTTTACGGAGCAGCCCTCCGAAAAGCGAACCTTTCTGGGGCGAGCCTTGTGGAGGCGGACCTTACGCTAGCGGACCTTCAGGAAGCTTGCCTTGTGGGAGCGAACCTTTCTGGGGTGAGCCTTGTGGAGGCGGACCTTGCGTCTGCGGACCTCTCTGGTGCAATCCTTTGGGGTGCTGACCTTGCTGGGGCAGCCCTTTTTGGGTCGAGCTTACGAGATGCGTACCTCCAGGGAACAGACCTTTCCGGGGCGGACCTTGGAAATGCGGATCTTTCTGGGGCAAATCTTTCTGAGGCGGATCTTCGGGAGGCATGGCTTCGGGTAGCTAAACTTCGGAATACGGACCTTTATATGGCGGACCTTTCTAAGGCAGACCTTTATGGGGCGAGCCTCCAAGAAGCGAGGCTTCATAGGGCGAACTTTTCCGAGGCGAACCTTTCTTGGGCAAGCCTTCAAGAGGCGAGCTTCCTGGGTGCGGACCTTCAGGGAGCAAATCTTCGGAATGCGGACCTTCGGGGAGCGGACCTTCAAGATGCGGATCTTCGGGGAGCGGACCTCTCTGGGGCGTGCCTTATTGGGGCGGACCTTACTGGAGCGAGTCTTTCTAAGACGAGTTTCCATGGAGCAGACCTTCGAGAGACAGGGCTGACTAAGGAAGCCCTCAAGACCATGGGTGCCGTGTTGTTCGACAAGAATACTGTATTCTGAACCGAGCCTGCCCGACGGCCGAGGCTGAACTCGGACAATAGAATCTAATCGGAACTGGCGGGATTATCCCGCCTTTTCCATTTAATATTATTAGGTTCACTTTACTCGTAGACTATGGTATAGTTAGAGAATAGAGAACGGGGCCGGAGCCTGGCTCCAGCTCAGAAAGAAGTAAGAACATGGAAATCAAGAATATTAGCGGGGCTGTCCTGAGGACCGTAAAGGGTTCGAGCCTCGTGGGTGTGGACCTTTCCGGGGCGGACCTCCGGGGAGCGAACCTTACCGGAGCAGACCTTTCTGGGCCAGGGCTGACTAAGGAAGCCCTCAAGACCATGGGTGCCGTGTTGTTCGACGAGACCACAATATTTGGATACAACCAATACGGCTGACCCGGTTGACGCACACAGCAACTTGTTGTTGTTGTTGCGATCGGCTTGCAGAAAAGGAAATCACAAAAGTGAGATAGGACTTACATATTTACGTAAACCTGACCTCGGCTTTTAATAGGATTACTGTTTTTTAGCTAAATTGTGCTATAGTTAGGGAATAGAGAGACGCCTTCTAGCTTCTGGCGTCTCCAAAAAAGAGAGAAAGTAAGAATATGGAAAAGACAATGAAGATCAAGAATATCAGGGGTAAAGTCATCAAGGCCGTAGAAGGTTCGAGTCTTTCCGGAGCAGACCTCTCTGGTGCGAACCTTGGGGGAGCAAACCTTCGGGAAGCAAACCTTTCTGAGGCAAACCTCACTGGAGCGAACCTCCAGGCTGCGGATCTTCCTAGGGCATACCTTGCGGGAGCAAACCTTAGGGGTGCGGACCTCACCGGGGCGTGCCTTTATGAGGCAAGCCTCACTGGAGCGAACCTCCAGGCTGCGGATCTTCCTAAGGCATACCTTACGGGAGCAAGCCTTAGGGGTGCGGACCTCACCGGGGCGTGCCTTTCTGAGACGGACCTCCGAGAAGCGAACTTTTCTGGGGCAGACCTTTATGGGGCGAACCTCCGTGGAGCGAACCTTTCCGGAGCGTGTTTTGTGGGCGTGAGCCTTGCGGGAGCAAACCTTAGGGGTGCGAACCTCACTGGGACAGGACTGACAAAAGAGGTCCTCCAGGCTAAGGGTGCTTTGTTCAACAAGTACACGACATTCGGTAAACCCATCGCTGTTTCTTCTTCTGTTTCTTCTGTGCCAGAAAAAGAGACTTTGATTTGTCCACAATGCGGGCAAACCATACCCGACAAGGAAGCCCTTAGGGCTTCGGGGCTGGGGAAGCTCTAGACCTATCTGCCCTAACGCCCGCAGAGCGGGCTGCACTCGGCTTATAAAAACCCCGATGAAAAATAACCGATATTAGGTTCACCCTTCTGCCGACATGTGCTATAGTTAGGGAATAGAGAGACGCATGGCGACTCCAAAAAGAGAGAAAAACAGGATTCGACAAATAATAGGTTCACTTCTCAGACTAAGTGTGCTATTATAGATAAATCGGGACCCAACTAAGAAGAAGGTGCATGATGATGACTACCAGAACAGCCCTGCTCCTCGGTGCAAAAGCTTTCCACAAAGGGCTCAAGCGAGCCCCTGCAATGAATCCTGAGTTTCAGGAGCAATTGTTTCCTATCGACAGCTGTGAGAGCCTGACAAGTCTTTACAATGCATATGCCGAAGGTTATGACCACGAGGTTGATGCTTCACTCGTTCATACGATGCCCGAGTTTTACGAAAACCATCCTCGATTCCCAGAGGGGCCTCCTGTGAGCCTCCTTACCATTTCAGAAGAAGAAGAGTAAAATTTTTGAGACAATTTGGGTGAATGCTAATTAGGTTCACTTTCCCAACCACTCCTGCTAATATAGAGAAATAGCGCTTAAAAACGAAAGCAAAGGGCGTCGTCGGTGAACAAGAGAGAAATTGAGTTAAACCTACTCAAGGACTTGGGTAGGCAAATTAGGCAAGACCTCATTGCCCTATACCCTCCAGAAGCAAAAAAGTTGGATGAAGCTGGTACTCTCTTCGTGCTCTTCGGGCCTCCCGTGCTCAACTCGTATGACTATGGTAACTATCGTTTTTTTAGCGAAGATTTCTGTGGGGCGTGTTCTGTAGCTTCATACATGCTGAAGAGAGCAGCCAAAACTCTCCACAAAATTCGGCTCAATTTAGTGACAGGGGGTTGTCACACTTGGTGTGAGACTCGTGATGGAACCGTAATTGACATTACATACTCACAGTTTGATTCGGAATTCCCGATTTGGATAGGTGAGCGAAGAGAAGAACACAACTACAACGACAATTTTGACGAATATGATTGTGATTACGTCAGTAAAGCTGAAATCGTGTTCAATTCTGAAGCAGAAGCAGCAATTAGCAGGTGGATATACACGCAAAATCCATTTAGCGGATATCACTTGGACACAATTCAAGATTGGCTCAGGGGACTCACAAAAAGAAATCAGCAAAATAAAGCTGCTGCATAAGCAAGCAGGTTCACATTTCCTGTGATTTCTGCTATAGTAAAGAAGTTAACTGGCCTCAAAAAGACAAAGAAAATGACTGCACAACGACACACAAAAACCTTCTACACTATGGTGAGCCCCGAGGCACAAGAGCTTCTGCTCCAGGCCAAGGCAAGTTTGAACGAGACTTTTCGTTTGTTAGAAGAGGCCATGGGTCAGCTGACCGTTGACCTTGCTGGTAACGACCCGGACAATGTTGAAGCTATTGACGCATCTTTCAGCCACCCTGTGATGGATGCTACAGCATTCATGCTCTACTCGCTTGATTCTGTAAAGTTTTCGCAGTTCAACCAGGTGGTTGACAAGCTGGCTAAGGCTTCAGAACAAGAGTGATGCGCCCTAATCACCGCACTAACGGTCAGATGTTGCCTGAAAACTGCGAATACGCCGTATTTTACAAAATAGGTTCACATTTCCTGTGACCTCTGCTATTATAGAGGAATAGAGGGTCTTCACAGGGTAATCAACAAGGAACCGCTGCTATGCTAGAAAACTATTGCAAGAAGAAGATTGAGATCAAGCTCGATAATATCTCCGTTTCTGTGTATAACACAGATTCTTGGCTTGATATCGAACTGGATGATTTCATTGTTACCTCAGGCGAGGACGATGAGGCCGTCACCGACAAGGCTCGTGGGTGGTTCTTGTTGCACGGTGGAATCAAGTTGGCTCAAGAGTCCGGGCTTGGAATCATGGTTTTCCGTGAGAGTCTTTCTGGACCCGATTATGCGTATCGGACGATTTTTAAGGGAAGCCCGTTCTGAGTGAACTCGCCGTTGTTCTTCACAGTGACCGCAAGTATCGCTTCGTCTAAGAATTACCCTTTTTTGGCCATGTGGTGAAATTGGTAAACACAGCGGACTTAAAATCCGCCGGGAGTTTTCCCTTGTGGGTTCGAGTCCCACCATGGCCACCAAGATAAAGAAATAGGAGTTGAATGGCGACTCCAGCCCTGAGAAAAAAGAAAAGAGAGAGAACAATAACATGAAAATCAAGAACAAAAATGGTATGGCTCTCAAGACCGTGAAGGGTTCGAGTCTAAGGGGTATGGATCTTTATGGGTTGAAGCTTTGGGATGCTGACCTTACGGGTCAAGACCTTAGTGAGGCGGACTTCTCCAGGGCGGACCTTTGGGGAGCAGACCTCCACGGGGCAAACCTTACGGATGCGAACCTTCACGGGGCAAACCTTAGGGATGCGGACTTCACTGGTGCGAGCCTCCATAGAGCGGACCTTTGTGGAGCAGACCTCGGGGATGCGAATCTTTCCGGTGCAGACCTTACTGAGGCAGACCTTTACGATGCGGACCTTGAGGAAGCAGACCTTCACGGGGCAAACCTTACGGATGCGAACCTTCACAGTGCAGACCTTACGGATGCGGACTTCACTGGTGCGAACCTTTGTGGAGCGTGCCTCCGGGGAGCGTGCCTTGTGGGAGCAAATCTTTCCGGAACTGGCCTGACGAAGGAAGACCTCCGGTCCCAGTATGCCGTGTTCGATGTGGCCACGAAATTCGATGCCGATCCCACTGTTGTTGTTGTTTCTTCTACTTCTTCTGTCTCTTCTGTGCCAGAAGAAGAGACTCTGGCTTTTTGTCCGCAGTGCGGCCAAGCCATGCCCGACATGGAAGTCCTAAGGGCTTCGGGGGTTGGAGAAGTTGGACCTGTCTGCCTTGACGCCCGTAGAGCGGGCTGCGCTCGGCTTGTAGAAATAAGCTAATCGGAAAAGGCGGGAAATCCCGCCTTTTCCAGCTAATAATAATAGGTTCACTTTCCCAACCGGGTGTGTTATAGTTAGAGGATAGAGGGACGGGCTGGAGAGGTTCCGGGCCTGAGAAAAAAGGAAAGAGAGAGAAAAACATGAAAATTAAGAGCATCAGTGGAAAGGTTTTGAAGACCGTAGAAGGTTCGAGCCTTGTGGGTGCGGACTTCCGGGCAGCAGACCTCTGGGGAGCGGACCTTCGGGGTGTGTGCCTCTCTGGAGCAAGATTTTATGGGGCGAGCCTTTATGAAGCAGTCCTTCATGGAGCAAACCTTTCCGGGGCGGACCTTCAAGATGCGGACCTTTATGGGGCGGACCTTGGGGGTGCGGACCTTACAGGTGCGTGTCTTTCTTGGGCGAGATTTTGTGGGGCAAACTTTACGGGAGCGGACCTTACGGGAGTGGACCTTACGGAAACAGACCTTCGGGATGCGTGCCTTGTGGGAGCAAACCTTTCTGGAACAGGGATGACAAAGGAAGCACTGGAGGCACGAGGTGCCGTGTTCGATGAGACCACGGTATTCGGCGAGGCCAGTTGACACTCGCTTTTTCTGTTCAGAAAAAGAGACCTAGCTTTTATAAGAACTAATCGGACTTGGCGGGATTTCTCCCGCCTTTTCCATTTTTAATAATAGGTTCACTTTGCTCGTGGACTGTGTTATAGTTAGAGAATAGAGAACGGGCCAGAGACTCTGGCCCTGAGAAAGAGAGAGAAAAACATGGAAATTAAGAGTGTTGACGGCGTTGTCCTAAAGACGGTAGAGGGTTCGAGCCTTGTGGGTGCGGACTTCCGGGCAGCAGACCTCTGGGGAGCGGACCTTCGGGGTGTGTCCATTTGGAATGCGAATCTTTCCGGGGCAGACCTTACTGAGGCAGACCTTTCCGGGGCAGACCTTGGGGGTGCGTATCTTTCTGGTGCGGACCTTTCTAGGGCAAACCTTTCTAGGACAAACCTTGCGGGTGTGGACCTTCATGGAGCGACCCTTCGGGGAGCGGACCTTTCTGGGGCGGACTTTTATGGAGCAGACCTTTCTGAAGCAGACCTTTCTGGAGCGGTCCTTTATGGGGTGAGCCTTTATGGTTCTGACTTTTCTGAGGCGAACCTTTACAGAGCAAATCTCATGGGAGCAAACCTTTCTGGAACAGGGATGACAAAGGAAGCACTGGAGGCACGAGGTGCCGTGTTCGATGAGACCACAGTACTCGTGCCTTCAAAATACAAGCCTTCGGAGAGCGGACCTTACCGGGGCTGACCTTGCTGAGGCTGACCTTGTGGGAGCGGACTTTTCTTGGGCAAGCCTTCATGAGGCAGGGCTGACGGCGGAAGAGCTTAGGGCTAGGGGTGCTATGTTCGATGAGCATACGGTGTTCGGAAAATAATAGGTTCACATTCCTAGTGGCCTATGGTATAGTTAGAGAATAGAGAGCGGACCGGGGATTCCGGGCCTGAGAAAGAAAAAGAGAGAGAAAAACATGGAAATTAAGAACATTAGCGGGGTTGTTCTTAGGACCGTAAAGGGCTCGAGCCTTCGGAATGCAGACCTCGGGGATGCAGACCTCCGGGGTGCGGACCTTCAGAGGGCGGACCTCACTGGGGCGGACTTTTCTGAGGCGGACCTCACTGGTGCGGACTTTTCCGGTGCGGACCTTTATGGGGCGGACCTCACTGGGGCAGACCTTTCTGGTGCATACTTTTATGGGGCGGACCTTACCGGAACTGGGCTGACGCCGGGCGACCTCCGGGATAGGGGTGCCAAGTTCGATGAGAGCACGGTATTCTGGGTGTACAACTAACATCCAAGAAGACTGAATTCGGACAATAGAATCTAATCGGAACTGGCGGGAGAAATCCCGCCTTTCCACCTAATACTAATAGGTTCACATTCCTAGTGGCCTATGGTATAGTTAGAGAATAGAGAACGGGCCGGGGATTCCGGGCCTGAGAAAGAAAAACATGGAAATTAAGAACATTAGCGGGGCTGTCATTAGGGCCGTAGAGGGTTCAACCCTTGTGGAGGCGGACCTTTCTGGGGCGAGCCTTGTGGAGGCGGACCTTTCTGGGGCGAGCCTTGTGGAGGCGGACCTTTGGGGCGCAGACCTTACCGGGGCAGCCCTCCAGGAGGCGGACCTTGTGGGGGCATACCTCCGGAGAGCAGACCTCGCTGGGGCGGACCTCGCTGGGGCGGACCTTCGTAAGGCGGACCTTTATGGTGCGAGCCTTGTGGGTGCAAACCTTTCCGGGGCGAAGCTTTGTGGGGCGAAGTTGACGGGGGCGGACCTTGTGGAAGCGAACCTTTTTGGAGCGGACCTTTATGAGGTGGACCTTTGTGGGGCGAAGTTGACGGGGGCGGACCTTGTGGAAGCGAACCTTTCTGGAGCGGACCTTTATGAGGTGGACCTTCGTTATGCGGACCTTCGGGATGCAAACTTCCGTGGGGCGAACCTCACCGGGGCGTGCCTTATTGGGGCAAACCTTTCTGGAGCGGACCTCGGTGGGGCAGACCTTCGGGAAGTGTGTCTTGCGGGAGCAAATCTTTCCGGAACTGGCCTGACGAAGGAAGACCTCCGGTCCCAGTATGCCGAGTTCGATAAGAACACGATATTCGGAGACGACTCACCCATTGTTGTTGCTTCTTCTTCTGTCTCTTCTGTGCCAGAAGAAGAGACGCTAGCTTTTTGTCCACAATGTGGACAAGCCATGCCCAACGAGGAAGCCCTACGGGCTTCGGGGCTGGAGTAGTTGACGCCCGCAGAGCGGGATGCGCTTTTTGGCTTGTAGAATCTAATCGGAATTGGCGGGAGAAAATCCCGCCTTTTCCATTTAATAATACTAGGTTCACATTTTAGTGGCCTATGGTATAGTTAGAGAATAGAGAACGGGCTGGAGCCAGGCTCCAACCCAGAAAGAAGTAAAAACATGGAAATCAAGAACATTGACGGGGTTGTCATTAGGACAGTAGAGGGTGCGAACCTTCGGAATGCAGACCTTCGGGGTGCGGACCTCCGGAGGGCGGACCTTCACGGAACAGACCTTCGTGGGGCAGGACTTTACAGAGCGGACCTCCGTGGTGCGAACCTTTGGGCCGCAGACCTTACCGGGGCGAGCCTTGTGGAGGCGGACATCACCGGGGCGAGGCTCGAGAGCGCAGACCTTTCCGAGGCGGACCTTTCTGGGGCGAAGCTCCAGGATGCAGACCTCGGGGATGCAGTCCTTTCCGGAGCGGACCTTTCTGAGGCGTACCTCCATGGGGCAAACCTTTCTGGGGCGGACCTTTCTGGGGCGAACCTTCGGAGAGCGAACCTTTGGGGCGCAGACCTTCGGGGTGCGGACCTTTCTGGGGCGAACCTTTATGAGGCGGACCTTCGGACTGCGGCGATCCGGGATGCAGACCTTTCTAGGGCGGACCTTTCTGGGGCGAGCCTTATAAAAACAGACTTTTCTGGGGCGGACCTTTCCGGGGCGAGTCTTCGGGGTGCGGACCTTCGGATTGCGGCGATCCGGGGTGCAGACCTTTCTGGGGCGGACCTCACTGGATCGAGGCTTTGGAAAGCGAGCCTTGTGGGAGCGGACCTCCATGGTGCGAACCTTCACGGGGCGAACCTTATAAAAACAGACTTTTCTGGGGCGGACCTTTCTGGAACAGGGATGACGCCGGAAGCACTCCAGGGCAGGGGTGCTATGCTCGATGAGCATACGGTGTTCGGAGACGAGCCTGCCTGATGCCCGCTTTTTATCTGAGTCTCGAAGTTTCCAGATAATAGGTTCACATTTCCTGTGACTTCTGCTATTATAGAAGAATAGAGGGCTTCACAGGGGAATCACGGGGAACCACCGCCATGTCTGAAGAAAAAAACAGCAACAAAAAGCTCTCCTCCTCTCCTTCTTTTCCTTTCTCCTCAGTGCCTTTTTGGAAGGCCGCACATTTTCCGGAGGTTTCTGGGAAAAGCACAAGGTCCAAAGACCGTCTGACCGCAGTATTTCCTGCCATCGGTGCTTGTAACCCGAAGGAAGAGGAATATATCGAGCGCATGATCCAAAGGGACCGTGAGTTGAATTGGGGCTGAACCCAATGAGAAAGAAATATTCTGAAGTAGGTTCGCTTCGTCTTCCTCGGCTCATGCTATAGTTGAAGAGTTTGAAAAGGATGAAAAACTCATGTGTAATCATTTTTTTGTCAGCTTCGTTGTATCGCTGAGCCTTTTTTCCTCGGCTTGCTGTGAGAATGTGACTTTTGGTCCCGTTGTCGTCTTCACCGAGTGTGTCCAAACCTGTACTCAATACGAGCACGAGGTCACGGATGGTGCTTTTGGTGGTGATGTTCTGCGCTGTGGTAGCAGACTCCGAACCAACGTGTCATGCTACACCTATTGCGGGGAGTTTCTGGACAACGGCCTTGACCATAGTGGGTGTTTTCTGCTTCAAGAGGAGCTAGTGGCTTGTCAGGCAAGCTCTAACTACACTCGCCAATGCGCTGACTGCCAAGCTGAACACGCTGCGGTCATTGACTGCTTTTGGTCGTCGAACTAAATAGGCTCGCTTCGTCTTCCTCGATTCGGAGTAGTAATGTCAAATTTCAGCGAAGTGCAAAACCCAGAAGTTGTCCGAAGCCTGGACCATAGGCTTTTGTGAGACTGCCTCGACATGGACCTCCTGGCTCCTGGGCCTTGAAATCTATCCTAGGTGGCCGTAGGAGGCTCGCTGTGCCCTCCTGCTTTTATAATTGGGCTAGGCTTCATACGCAGATTTTGAAGACGCTACAGAGCCTCCTGTGAGCATAAAATAGGTTTACTTCTCCCAAATGGTGTGCTATATTTGAGGGGTAGAAAGAAAATTAAGCAAAAGAAAATTACATGAATAACCCACGTGATGGCCCTGGTACAATAAATTTTGATAATGGATTTGAGACCGGACTCACAACGTGAATCCGGTCTCAATTTTCAATAGAATTACTTTTTTTAGCTAGGTTGTGCTATTAGGCAAATAAACAGAGAGACGCCAGAAGACGGGTCCAAAAAAAAGAAAAGAAATTATGGAAATTAAGAACAATGTCGATGGAAAGATCCTAAGGGCTGTGGAGGGTTCGAGTCTTGTGGGGGCAGACCTTTCTGGTGCAGACCTTCAAGATGCGGACCTTCATGGGTCGAGGCTTTGGGCTGCGAACCTTTCCGGGTCGAACCTTGAGCGTGCGAACCTTGAGGGTGCGAGCCTCCGGGATGCGAACCTTCAAGGAGCGGACCTCACTAGATCTAACCTTCGGGGGGCGACCCTTTCTGAGGCGGACCTCCATGGTGCGAACCTTCAAGGTGTTGACCTTCGTGGAGCGGACCTTTATAGAGCGAGTCTTCGCAGGGCGAACTTTCGGGGAGCAGCCCTTTCTGAGGCGAGCCTTTACGGTGCGGACCTCCGTGGGGCGGACCTTTCCGGGCTGGACCTTTCTGAGTCGGATCTTCGTGGAACGAACCTTTCTTGGACGAATCTTTCTGAGGCGGATCTTCGTGGAACGAACCTTTCTTGGACGAATCTTTCTGAGGCGGATCTTCGTGGAACGAACCTTCAGGGAGCGGACCTTGCTGGTGCGAGCCTTTCTGGGGCGCAGGTGCAGGATGCGGACCTTATTGGAGCAGACCTCCGTGAGACAGGGCTGACGCCGGAAGCCCTTCGAGATATGGGTGCCATATTCGATGAGACCACAGAATTTGATAAAAAGCGCAGTTGACGCACGCCTTTTATAAGTGTACAGAGTACTGCGCTCAACTTGCAGAAGAAGAAAAGCAAAAGAAAATCAACAGAAAACAATGGGTTAGGAAGAGAATATGGAAGACACTCGAATTCACGATTTTCCCCACATTTATTGGTCAGGCTGTCGGAGGTTTTTTGTTTTTTTGGCAGCTAAACGTGATTGTTTTTTTAGCTTTTTGGCATGGAAAAGCTCGTAAAAAAGGTTAAAGATGCTAACTCTTGGCACGATAATTTTCGTTCTGACCTTTACGGTCGTTCCATTGAATATAATTGCGCAGTGGCAATTATCCAAGGGAAATCTAAAACTAACCTACCCATTGTTTATGATGGTATATGCCCTATATATGGTGGTCGAAACCATACTCGCTTTTAACGATCCGAGCCAAATTTCGATATTGCTTTTCAATGTTGTGAATTTGTGGGCGTTTGTCATGGCATTCCGTGGAGCGAATCGACTCAAAAAAAAATAGCCTCCTAATAGGTTCACTTTGTCGGCGACTTGTGTTATCATAAATAAGAAGACGGAGAACAAAGGTAAAATCAACATGCGTAATATTTTTGGAAATGATGTTTTGCTCGTTTTAGCGATGGTTTTTGGAACCGGGTGCGCTGTGTCCACTACGGCTCCCGCTCCTGCTGCGGATTCCTGTGGTCAAGTATACGAATCTGCCGCTATCGGGCACGATATTCCAGTGTGCTCCTGGTTTCTGGGTGAATTTGGTTGTGACACCTTCGTGGACTATAACCATGACGGGGTGACCAACATTCATGACCTCGAAGATTTTTGTTACTGTGAGCGCAATGGAGATTTTTTGACCCGAGATGTGGAACTTGTCGCCGGGCACGCAGACTTCTCACAGCCTTGTTACACCTGTGATTGAGCACAAAAAGCGACATCTGTCAAGAGCTTCTATTGGGGATGTCGGATATAAATTCACTTCTTGATAGACAAATAGAGAGAATAGAGAGACAGGTTGGAGACTCCGAAAGGGAGGAAAGAAATTATGGAAATCAAGAACATAGACGGAGAAGTCCTGAGGACCGTGGAAGGTTCGAGCCTTGTGAGAGCGGACCTTTCTGAGGCGGACCTTCATGGGGCGTGCCTTACTGGTGCGGACCTCCGAGATGCAGACCTCACCGGAGCGGACCTTTCCGAGTCAGACCTTTCTAGTGCGGACTTTCAAGGCGCTTCCCTCCGTGGGGCGTACCTTGCGGGTGTGTGCCTTGTGGGGGCGAACCTCTCTGAGGCAGACCTTTTTGGAGCAGACCTTATTGGGGCAGACCTTTCCGGGATGACGCTTCGTGGTGCGGACCTTTCCGGGGCGGACTTTTCCGGTGCGGGACTTTGGGATGCAGATCTCACTGGAGCAAGCCTCGCTGGGTCGTGGCTTTGTGATGCAAACCTCCGTGGAGCGGACCTCTCTGGAGCAGACCTCCGTGGGACAGGGCTGACGCCAGAAGCCCTGTTGGCACGAGGCGCTTTGTTCGACGAGACCACGGTATTCGACGAGGCCAGCTGACGACCACACAACACGATATGCTCGTGTTGTAGAAAAAAACAGCAAGAAAGAAGGAAAACCATGGATATTTGAAACTTAGATGGGACAGTCAGTAAGACTGTGGAGGGCTCGCACCTTCAGGGAGCGGACCTTGAGGAAACAGATTTCCGTGGTGCGGACCTCCGTGGAACAGGGCAGTCGGCGACTGCCCTCCAGGGCTGGGGTGCTTTGTTCGACAAAAATACGAAATTCGGTAAATAATAGGTTCACATTCCCAACCACTTCTGCTATAATAGAGAAATAGAGACACCTTCCGGTGACACCGACTCTGGGAAAATAAGGAAAAGAAATTATGGATATCAAGAGCATTGAGGGGAGGCCCCTGAGGATCGTGGAGGGTTCGAGTCTTGTGGGGGTGAACCTTTCTGGAGCGATGCTTCGGAGTGCGAACCTTTCTAGTGCGAACCTTTCTAGTGCGAACCTTTCTAGTGCGAACCTTCGTGGGGCAGGCCTCCAAGGAGCAAGTCTTGTAGATGCGAACCTCCAAGTAGCGGACCTCCGGGATGCAAACCTTTCCGGCGCAGACCTTTCCAATGCGAACCTTTGGAAAGCAAACTTCGGGGATGCGGACCTCCGAAAAGCAGTCCTCAAGAATGCAAAACTTTGGGGAGCGGACCTTTGGGGAACAGATCTCCGCAATGCGAGCCTTCAGGAAGCGGACCTTTGGGGAGCAGACCTTCGGTATGCGGACCTTGGAAGTGCAAACCTTACTGAGGCAAACCTTACTGAGGCGTGCCTTCGGGGTGTGAACCTCCGAGAAGCAAACCTTTCTGAGGCACTCCTCCTGAATGCAGATCTCCTGGAGGCAGATCTTTCTTGGGCGTACCTTTATGGAGCGGACCTCACTGGGACAGGGCTGACGCCGGAAGCCCTGGACGCCCAAGGTGCTCTGTTCGACGAGCATACGGTGTTCGACAAATAATAGGTTCACATTGCTCGTGGACTGTGTTACTAAAGAAACAGAGAGACGCCTTCTGGCGTCTCCAACTCTGTGGAGGGAGGAAGAATATGGAAATTAAGAACAAAAATGGTAAGATCATCAAGGTTGTGAAAGCTTCGAGCCTTGAAAATGCGAACCTTCGGAGAGCGAAACTTCACGGGGCAGACCTTTCTAAGACGAACCTTTCTGGTGCAAACCTTCGTGGTGCGGACCTCCACGGAGCGAACCTTTGGAATGCGAACCTTCGTGGTGCAAACTTCCGTGAAGCAAACCTTCGTGGTGCGGACCTTCGGGTAGCGAACCTCTCCGGGTCGGACCTTTCCGGTGCAGACCTCCGTGAAGCAAACCTTCGTGGAGCGGGTCTTCGGAAAGTGAACTTTTCTGAGGCAGACCTTGAAAATGCGAACCTTGGAAATGCGGACCTTCGTGGGACAGGGCTGACTTCTGAAACCCTGGAAGCTAAGGGTGCCAAGTTCGATGGGGACACGATATTCGATGAATAAAAGAGAAAAGAAGAAAGAAAGAAAAGATCATGGAAATCAAGAACAAAAATGGAAAGGTCATCAAGACCGTAGAAGGTGTTTCGAGCCTTGTGGGAGTGGACCTTTCTGGGGTGGACCTTTCTGGGGTGGACCTTTCTGGGGTGGACCTTTCTGGGGCGGACCTTTCTGGGGCGGACCTTTCTGGTGCAGACCTTCGGAGTGCGTCTATTTGGAATGCGAATCTTTCCGGGGCAGACCTTACTGAGGCAGACCTTTCTGGTGCGTGGCTTCAGAATACAGACCTCGCTGGAGCGGACCTTTCTAAGGCAAACCTTTATGAAGCAGACCTTTCTTGGGCGAACCTTATGGGAGCGGACCTTGGGGGAGCGAACCTTGAGGAAACAGATTTCCGTGGTGCGGACCTCCGTGGAACAGGGCTTTCGATGACTGCCCTCCTACCCAATGGTGCTTTGTTCGACAAAAATACGAAATTCGGTAAATAATAGGTTCACATTGCTCGTGGGCTGTGTTACTAGAGAAATCCCAATGGGCTGTGTTACTAGAGAGACGCAGCGTCTCCAACTCTGTGGAGGAAGGAAGAATATGGAAATTAAGATGGTAACCTTCAAAACCGTGGAGGGTTCAAGTCTTGTGGGCGTGGATCTTCATGGTGCGGACCTTCATGGAGCGTATCTCTCTGGGGCAGACCTCCGGGATGCGTGTCTTTCTGAGGCAAACCTTTGGAATGCGAACTTTCGGGGAGCGAACCTTCGGGGTGTGAACCTCCGGGAAGCGGACCTTTCTGGGGCGTGTTTTGTGGGTGCGAGCCTTGTGGGTGCGGACCTTTTCTGGGCGTACCTTTGGGGAGCGGACCTTTCTAATGCGGACCTCGGGGATGCGTGCCTTCGGGAAGCGGACCTTTCTGGGGCATGTTTCGTGGATGCAAACCTCCATGGGGCAGACCTCTCTGGGTCTGACCTTTGTGGGGCCGACCTCTCTGGGACAGGATTGACTTCTGAAGCACTACAAACCAAGGGAGCCGTGTTCGATGGGGACACGATATTCGGCAAGTAATAGGTTCACTTTCCCAACCACTTCTGCTATTATAGAGAAATAGAGGTTTCCCAAAATGACTACAAAGAATAGGTCCCGTTTTTTCTTCTTTAGCAAGAAGTCTAATCTCCAGCACCTTCTTGGTGTTGGTTTCGGATATTGCCCACATACTGCTCTGAGTGAGTGGAAGCAGACCTCGCCCAACGATATTGTGAAGAGTCTTCAGGAAGACGAGTTCACGATCTTGACCGAGGATAAAATGCAAGAACACGCCGCTAATAAGCACTGGCCACGAGAACTGTGCAATGCGCTAAACCTGATTCCCGAAGAAGAAGCTTGAACTCACCTGAGGTGTGTCAACAGCGGCTCGTGCCGCTGTTGGCCCGGAGGCACTGTGTGATGGACAACATATCTTAGCTAGGTTGTGCTATTAGACAAACAGAGAGACGCTTGGTGGCACCAAAAGGGAGAAGAGAAAAGAGAGAAAAGAACATGGAAATCAAGAACGGCAGCGGAAAGATTTTGAAGATCGTAAAGGGTTCGAGCCTTATGGGAGTGGACCTTCATGGAATGAACCTTCACGGGGCAGACCTTTCTGGTGCGTGTCTTTATGAGGCGAACCTTCAAGATACGAACCTCCGTGGTGCGTGTCTTTATGAGGCGAGGCTTTGGAATGCGAACCTTCAGGGGGCAGACCTTTCTGGAGCAGACCTTTCCAGAGTGAGCTTTTGGAATGCGGACCTCTCTGGAGCGAACCTTTTTGGGTCGAACCTCCACGGAGCGAACCTTTGGGATGCGTGCCTTTCCGGGGCGAAACTACAAGATGCGGTCCTTTGGAATGCGAATCTTTCCTGGGTGGACCTTTCTGGCGCAGACCTGTCAGGTGCGGACCTCCACGGAGCGTGCCTTTGGAATGCGAACCTTCAGGGTGCAAACTTCCGTGAAGCAAACCTCCGTGGAGCAGACCTCCGTGTAGCGGACCTCACCGGGTCGGACCTTTGGGGTGCGAACCTTCACGGGGCAGACCTTCATGGGGCAGGCCTCTCTGGAGCGGACCTCCGTGCGACAGGGATAACAAAGGAGGCCCTCCGGGGCTGGGGTGCCATGTTCGACAAGTACACGGTATTCGGTAAATAATAGGTTCACATTCTTTATGGGCTGTGTTATAGTTAGAGAATAGCGAAACGCTTGGCGACGCAGAAGAAGAAGAGGAAGAAGAAAATATGGAAATTAAGAACATTGTCGATGGAAAGATCCTAAGAGTTGTGGAGGGTTCAACCCTTGCGGGTGTGGACCTTGAGGATGCGGACCTTTCCGGAGCAGACCTTGCGGGTCGTGACCTTTCTAGGACGAATCTTTCTGTAACTAAGCTTTGGAATGCGGACCTTCGACATGCGTGTCTTGACGGGGCGAGCCTTCATGGAGCAGACCTTGCTGGTGCAGACCTTGAGGAAGCGGACCTTTGGGATGTGGACCTTCAAGATGCGGACCTTCGTGGTGCAAACCTTCGTGAAGCGTGCCTTTATAGAGCGAACCTTATGGGAGCTAACCTTTCTGGAGCTAACCTTATGAAGGCGAGACTTCGTGGTGCGGACCTTATGGGGGCGAATCTCCAAGGAGCAGACCTTCGGAGAGCGGAGCTTCGTGTGGCAAACCTCCGGGACGTGGACCTTCGGAAAGCAAACCTTTCTGGTGCAAACCTTTATGGGGCATTCCTGAGGAATGCGAACCTTGCGGAAACAAACCTTCGGAAAGCGGTCCTTCGGTATGCGGACCTTCGTGGGACAGATCTGACGCCGGAAGCACTACAGGCCAGGGGTGCTTTCGTCGATGAGCACACGGTATTCGGAGGCAAGCGGCTCGGCTGACACCAACAGAACAGGTTGCACTCGGCCTAAGCCCGGAAACCTCAACTTTTAATAGGTTCACTTCTCAGACTAAGTGTACTATTATAGATAAATCGGGCCCAACTAAGAAGGACCACAGCTAAGAAGGTATACGGTATACAATGGCGCTGACGTTGAAGATTGGACAAGACGAGTTTCCTGAGAATCCACGAGATTGGGATGGAAACCTTGGAACTATGGTCTGCTTTCACAAGCGATATAACCTGGGGGACGGGGAAACACACCTACACCCTGGCTTATTCGAGGGTTGGGAGGAGGTGGAAAAACACCTCGTCCAGGAAGAAGAGGCAGCCATTATCCTACCTGTCTCTTTGTATGACCACTCGGGCTTGTCTATGAGTTGTGGCGTAGCTTCTGGATGGGACTGCGGACAAGTAGGCTTCATCTACACTACTCGTAAGAAAATTCTGGAAACCTTCGGCGGAAAGATCCTTACACAAAAGAAAAAGTCCAAGGCTGTAGAATGCCTTGAGAACGAGGTGAAGCTCTATGACATGTTCCTCAGGGGGGAGGTGTATGCATACGACATTGTGGACGAAGATGGCGAATCTGTCGAGAGTTGCAGCGGTTTTTTTGGCAGAGAAGACGCCGAGGAACAGGCTCAGAGATCTTTGAAATATCATCAATCAATCATTAACTACAGGAACAGGGTCAGGGAGCTTTGGGATATTATCAATTAATCATCAACCACAGGAACAGGGTCGGGTTAGAGAATTCAACCATGTGCCAACCCTGAGAAAAAAGAAAAAAGAGAGAAAAGAATATGGATATTTGGGACATCAGTGGGAGAACCCTCCTTAGGGCCGTAGAAGGTTCGAGTCTTGCGGGTGCGAGCCTTTGTGAGGCAGACCTCCGTGGTATGGACCTCCGGGGAGCGAACCTTTACAAAGCAGACCTTTCTTGGTCGAGGCTTTGGGAGGCGGACCTCGGGGGTGCTAATCTTCGGGGTGCTAATCTTCGAGGAGCAGACCTTTATGGGGTAAATCTTACGGGTGCGGACCTTAGGGGTGCGGACCTTGGAGGTGCGGACCTTGTGGGTGCGAGCCTTCAGAGAACGGATCTTTCTGGAGCGAACCTTTCTGGAGCGAACCTTTCTGGAGTGGACTTTTCCGAGGCGTGCCTTTCTGGAGCGGACCTTTCAGAGACAGGAATGACAAAGGAAGTCCTGTCAGAACGAGGTGCCGTGTTTGATGACACCACGGCATTCGGAGACGAATTCTTAGTTGGTTCTGCTTCCTCAGCACCAGAAAAAAAGACTTTGACTTGTCCGCAATGCGGACATAACATGCGCTAAAACACTGGACGGCCGAGTCCTCAAAACTGTGAAGGGTTCGAGCCTTGTGGGTGCGGACCTTGCGGGTCAGAACCTTTCTGGGGCATGGCTTCGTAAAGCGGACCTTTCTGGAGCGGACCTTTCTGATTCGAGGCTTTCTGATTCGAGGCTTTCTGGGGTGAGGCTTGTGGGTGTGAATCTTATGAGGGCAGACCTCACTGGTGCAGACCTTTCTTGGGCGAACCTTTCTGGAGCGAACCTCACCGGGACAGGGCTAACGCTGGAAGCCCTTCAGAAACAAGGTGCTTTCGTCGATGGGAACACGGTATTCGGTGCAGCCCGCTAAACAGGATGCACACAACGTATAAATAAACTAATCGGAAAAGGCGGGGATTTCGCCCGCCTTTTCCATTTTAATAATAGGTTCACATTCCCAATCGGGTGTGATATAGTTAGAGAATAGAGGGACGGGTTGGAGAAGCTCTGGCCCGGAGAAGGAAGGAAAGAGAGAAAAGAGATTCATGAAACGAGCAATCATCATGCTGTTGTTGACCATTATGGCCTTTCCGATTATGGTTGGTTCCTGCGTCGCTTACACGGGCTATGGTCTAGCCCGTGTGACGCAGGATACTTACCATTCTAACGTACGACAAGCAGCCGAAGCCGCTGCTATTGCTCGGGAGAAGGCCGCCAGGTGTGCCGCTGAGAGGCTCGTACAGGCGCAGACGGCCAGGGATAGGTGCGAACCCATTGTGCATCTTTACTGCCGTCACAGGGGCCCCCGGTGCGAAACGAAGCCGCTTGAGGCCCTGTGTCTCGCTGACGCCTCGGTCAACACGCACAATTATCGTGATAAGTTGCGCCGCTGGAACCAGAAGGCCAACTTGGACGCTGCGCATGAGCGCAGGATGATCGAAGATGGGCAGAGACAGTCTGACTGGCTCGGGTTGTAGGACGATTTTACTAGGTTTTTCTCATTATTATAGAGAAGTAGAGAACAGGCTGGAGCCTGGAGCCTAGAGACTCCATGCCTGAGAAAAAAGGAAGAGAGGAAATTATGGAAATTAAGAGCATTGGCGGGGAATCCCTGGGAGCCATAGAAGGTTCGAGCCTTCGGCGTGCGAACCTTCGGAAAGCAGCCCTTATTAGGGCAGATCTTCGGGATCTCGACCTGGTGGGTGCGGACCTCACCGGGGCAGACCTTTTCGAGGCGGACCTCCGAGGTGCGGACCTTCGGGATGCTAGCCTTGTGAGGGCGAACCTTCGGAAAGCAGACCTTATTAGGGCAGATCTCCGTGGAGCGAACCTTCTTGGAGCGAACCTCCAGGGTGCGAACCTTCGGGATGCTAGCCTTGAAGGAGCGGACTTTTCTGAGGCGGACCTGCGTGGAGCGAATCTTGCGGATGCGGGCATCGGGGAGGTAGACTTCTGTGGGGCGGACCTCGCCGGGACAGGGCTGACGAAAGAAGACCTCCGGGCCTGGTATGCCGAGTTCGATGAGACCACGAAATTCGACAAATAATAGGTTCACATTCCTGGTGGACTATGGTATAGTTAGAGAATAGAGAACAGGCTGGAGAGTCTCCGGGCCTGAGAAAGAAAGAGAACAACATGGATATCAAGAGCATTGACGGCACAGTCATTATGACCGTGGAAGGTTCGAGTCTTGCGGGTATGAGCTTTGAGGAAGCGGACCTTTCTGAGGCGGACCTTCAGGGTGCGGATCTTCATGGAGCGTACCTTTATGAAGCGAACCTTTCTGGGGCTAAGCTCACCAGGGCGGACCTTGCGAGTGCATACCTTTACAAAGCAAACCTTTCTGGTGCAGACTTCCAAGAAGCGAACCTTTGTGGAGCGACCCTCCGGGGAGCGAATCTTTGTGGAGTGAGGTTTTTGGATGCGAACATTTCCGGGGCGGACTTTTCTGGAGCAGACCTTTCTGGGACAGGGATGACAAAGGATGTCCTCCAGGGCAGGGGTGCCGTGTTCGATGAGAACACGAAATTCGGTGTCGAGCGACCCATTGTTGCTTCTTCTTCTGGCACAGAAGAAGAGACACTGGCTTCTTGTCCGCATTGTGGACAAGCCATGCCCGATAAGGAAGCCCTACGGGCTTCGGGGCTAGGGAAGTTGACGCCCGCAGAGCGGGCTGCACTCGGCTTGTAAAAAATAAGCTAATCGGAATTGGCGGGGATTTCGCCCGCCTTTTCCATTTTAATAATAGGTTTACATTCCCAACCATCTGTGGTATAACTGGAGAATAGGGACACGGCCCGGAGAAACTCTGGCCCTGAGAAAAAAGAAAAGAAAGAGAAAAACATGGATATTAAGAGTTTTGACGGCGTTGTCCTAAAGACGGTAGAGGGTTCGAGCCTCGTGGGTGTGGACCTTTATGGGTCGAGCCTTTGGGCAGCGGAACTTTGGGGAGCGGACCTCCAGTGTGCGAACCTTGCGAGTGCATACCTTTATGAAGCGAACCTTTCTGGGGCTAAGCTCACCAGGGCGAACCTTGCGAGTGCATACCTTTATGAAGCGAACCTCCAGAGTGCAAACCTCCATAGAACGGACCTTACGGGGGCGGATCTTACGGGGGCGGACCTTACTGGTGCGTACCTTTACAAAGCAAACCTTCGGGATGCATACCTTTACAAAGCAAACCTTTCTGGTGCAGACTTCCAAGAAGCGAACCTTTGTGGAGCGACCCTCCGGGGAGCGAATCTTTGTGGAGTGAGGTTTTTGGATGCGAACATTTCCGGGGCGGACTTTTCTGGAGCAGACCTTTCTGGGACAGGGATGACAAAGGATGTCCTCCAGGGCAGGGGTGCCGTGTTCGATGAGAACACGAAATTCGGTGTCGAGCGACCCATTGTTGCTTCTTCTTCTGGCACAGAAGAAGAGACACTGGCTTCTTGTCCGCATTGTGGACAAGCCATGCCCGATAAGGAAGCCCTACGGGCTTCGGGGCTAGGGAAGTTGACGCCCGCAGAGCGGGCTGCACTCGGCTTGTAAAAAATAAGCTAATCGGAATTGGCGGGGATTTCGCCCGCCTTTTCCATTTTAATAATAGGTTTACATTCCCAACCATCTGTGGTATAACTGGAGAATAGGGACACGGCCCGGAGACTCTCCGGGCCTGAGAAAAAAGGAAAGAAAGAGAGAAAATCATGATGGCTGTGGAAATTAAGAGTGTTGTCGATGGCACGGTCATTATGACTGTGAGGGGTACGAGCCTTGTGGGTGTAGACCTTTCTGGTATGGACCTTCGGGATGCGAACCTTTCTGGCATGGACCTTCATGGGGCAGACCTTTCTAGCGTGGACCTTCATGGGGCAGACCTCGCTAGTGCGGACCTCCGAGATGTGAACCTTTCTGGGTCGGACTTTTGGGATGCAGACCTTTCTGGATCGGACCTTTCTGAGGCGGACCTCCGAGACGTGAACCTCGTGGAAGCAGACCTTACGGGTGCGTACCTTGTAGGTGCGTACCTTGTGGGAGCGAGCCTTTCTGGGGCGAGCCTTCGGAAAGCGGACCTCAGGTATGCGAATCTCCGTGGGACAGGGCTGACGCCAGAAGCCCTCCTGGCCATGGGTGCCAAGTTCGATGAGAGCACGGTGTTCGGGGAATAATAGGTTCACTTTCCCAACCGCCTGTGTTATAATTAGAGAATAGAGACACGGGCTGGAAAACTCTGGACCTGAAAAGAAAGAAAAGAAGGAAATTATGGAAATCAAGAGCATCAGTGGCAAGGTTATTAAGACCGTAAAGGGTTCGAGCCTTGCAGGCTCGAACCTTCGGGATGCGTGCCTCTCTGTAGCAGACCTTCGTGGAGCGGACCTTCATGGTGCGAATCTTTGGAATGCGAATCTTTGGAATGCGAATCTTTGGAATGCAGACCTTTCTGGTGCGAACCTTCTAGAAGTGAACCTCCGTGGGCGAATCTCCGGGATGCGGACCTTTCTTGGGCGTTTCTTCCGGGTGCGAATCTCCGGTATGCAGACCTTTCTGGGGCTGACCTCGGGGGAGCAGACCTTTATGGAACGAAGCTAGTGGGTGCAAACCTTTCTGGAACAGGGTTAACAAAGGAAGCCCTCCTGCTCGTGGGTGCCGAGTTCGATGAGAGCACGGTGTTCGGGGAATAATAGGTTCACATTACTAGTGGGCCGTGTTGCAGCTAGGGAGACAGGTTGGGGACTCTCCAGGCCTGAGAAAAGAAGAAAATTATGGAAATCAAGAACTTCGGCGGAAGAGCCGTGAAGGGTTCAACTCTTGTGGGGGAGAACCTTCCCGGTGTAGACCTCATGGAAGCGGACCTTGCGGGTCAAGATCTTTCTGGGTCGGACCTTTATAGAGCGAGTTGTCGTGGAGCAGACCTTCAAGATGCAAACCTTTCTGAGGCGGACCTTCGGTATGCGTGCCTTTCTGAGGCGGACCTTTCCGGTGCGTGCCTTTCTGGGTCGGACCTTCGGGGTGCGGACCTTTCCGGGGTGAGGCTTGTGGATGCAAACCTTCGAGATGCAAATCTTCGGGGAACGAACTTCCGGGGAGCAGACCTTTCTGGGACAGGGATGACAAAGGATGTCCTCCGGGGCTGGGGTGCCATATTCGACAAGTACACAGTATTCGGTAAATAATAGGTTCACAAAGCCAACCGACTGTGATATAGTTAGAGAATAGAGACACGGGTTGGAGAGACTCTGGACCTGAAAAAAAGAGAGAAAAACATGAAGATCAAGAGTGTTATCGATGGGACTGTTATCAAGATTGTGAAGGGTACGAGTCTTGTGGGAGCGGACCTTCGTGGGACAGGGTTGGCTAAGAAAGCCCTCCGGGGCATGGGTGCCGTGTTCGACGAGAACACGAAATTCGACGCATCCCGCTAAGCGGGCTGACGCATTTGGCTTGCATAAACTAGTAGGAATTGGCGGGAGAAATCCCGCCTTTTCCATTATTTAATAATAGGTTCACAAAGCCGACGGCTTCTGCTAATATAAAGAAGTCGGGTGATTCACATAAAAGGATCTGGACATGGCCTCCGAAAAAAACATTCTCCCCGCTGTAATCTCAGACTGGCTCCGTCGTGACCGTGAGCGTCAAGAGAGCAAAAAGCAGCAACAACAGATTCAACTAGAGCTTCCCGTTCCTGAGCCTCTTCTGCCCTCTTCTGCCCCTGAGCACAACAATACAGTGCCAGTGTATGATTACAACAGCGGAGTTATCTGTGGGGTCGTGGTCGATTTGCTTGGGTGAAGGATTACCTAAGAATTTTGGGGAGCCAAGTAAAGGTCTGTAAAGGTCTGTAAACCTGTAAAGGGCTGTACCAACGACCGTTGGCAAAAAAACTTCACTATTAGGTTCACAAAGTCGTCGGCTTCTGTTATTATTATGAAGTCAAGGGTTTCTGGAAGAAAAGAGAGAAAAGACTATGAACAAGCACGGTGTGGATCTCCCCAAGGGTGTGACCTTCTCCCAATATCAACAGGCTGTCGCCTTCCAGAAGGCCGCAGGTCTATGCTATCTCAATCTCACAGGCCGAGGGCTTGCTATCGCTCATGCGTTCTCTCTCCGTGACCCCGACGCTCCTCTCTCCGTCCATGCGGTAACGAAGGAAGGGGCGAGCACTGACGAGGAGCTTGCGGCGCTGCGTGGAGCCAAGGGAGGCAAGCTGAAGACCTGCGGTAAGTGCGGCCATATCGGCCACAACGCACGCACCTGCGGTAAGGCTATGGACAAGTGGGGCCGCAAGGAAAAGGGCAAGAACACCTGCGGCCGATGCGGCCATATCGGGCACAACGCACGCACCTGTTCCAAGTAATAGGTTCACATTCCTAGCTGGCTGTGGTATTATAGAGAACAGGGGGAAAGAACAACATGAAGATTAAGAGCACTGACGGTGTTTTTAGGACGACCGTGGAGGGTTCAAGTCTTGTGGGCGTGGATCTTCATGGTATAGACCTCCGGGGAGCGGACCTTGTGAGGGCGAATCTTGGGGATGCGAACCTTTCTGGAGCGAACCTTTGGAGAGCGGACCTTTCTTGGGCGGACCTTTCCGGGGCGACTTTTTATAGGACGTGCCTTATTGGGGCGGACCTTTCCGGCGCTGATCTTTCCGGTGCAGACCTTTCTAAAGCAGCCCTTTATAGAGCGAACCTTTCCTGGGCGTACCTTTCTGGTGCTGATCTTTCCGGGTCGGACCTTTCTGGTGCGGACCTTTCTGGCGCTTACCTTCAAGGGGCGGACCTTCAAGGGGCGGACCTCGTTGGGACTGGGTTGACAAAGGAAGACCTCCGGGGTTGGGGTGCCGTGTTCGATGAGAGCACGGCATTCTAAACCGAGGGCAGATTTCTAATAATAGGTTCACAAAGCCAACCGACTGTGTTATAGTTAGAGAATAGAGAACGGGCCAGAGTCTCTCCAGGCCTGAGAAAAAAAGAAAACATGAACACACTCGGAGATATCGACTCGATGCTGGTCCGCTTGGACCAGAACAAGATCTTTGACGTGGTGCGGCGCATCGAGGCGGGCAACATTGTCATGGTTCCTGAGTTCCCTCGGGCATTCGTCTGGGACGAGGCCAAACAGAGTAAGCTCATTGAGTCTGTGCTCATGCGAATTCCGCTACCGGCGTTCTACCTCACAGAAGACCTCCAGGGACGTGTGACTATCTTGGACGGCTTGCAGCGTCTGACGACGATCAGCCGATTCGTGAACGGCAACTTGAAGTTGGAGTTGCCTGACCGTCCCGAAGTGGACGGCAAGAGCTTTTGTGAACTCCCGGCGAGGTTTCAGAATCGTATCGAGGATTGCACCTTGGTGCTCTGCCTCGTGGGTGTCAAGGTTCACGAGAAGGCACGACTCGATATCTTCAAGCGTGTCAACCGCTCGTGACGGTCAACAGCAGACTGTACTTCACATCGGACCTTTCTGAGGCGTGTCTTGTGGGTGCGGACCTTCGTGGGACAGGGCTGACGATGGGGGCACTCGTGTCACGAGGTGCCATCTTCAATAAGAGCACGGTATTCGGACCAAGCCGCTAAGCAGGACGTGGCTCATCTTTTAATAGGTTCACATCCCTGGTGGGATGTGATATAGTTAGAGAATAGAGACACGGCCTGGGGAAGAGAGAGAAAATCATGGAAATCAAGAGCATCAGTGGTAAGGTTTTGAAGACCGTAAAGGGTTCAACCCTTATGAGAGCGGACCTCCGGGAAGCGGACCTCCGGGAGGCGGACCTCCGGGAGGCGGACCTTTGCGGAGTGAGGCTTTCTTGGGCGAGGCTTTGTGAGGCGAGGCTTTGTGAGGCGAGGCTTTATGGGGCGAACCTTTCTGGGGCGAGGCTTTCTGGAGCGGACCTTTATGAGGCGACCCTTTGTGGGGCGAAGTTGACGGTGGCAGACCTCACTGGGGCGAGCCTTTGGTATGCGGACCTTCGGGGCGCAGACCTTTACAAAGCAAACCTTACCGGGGCAGCCCTTCGGAATGCGAACCTCCAGGGTGCGGACCTCGGTGATGCGTGCCTCCGGGAAGCGGACCTTTCTGAGGCATGTTTCGTGGATGCAAACCTTTCCGGGTCGGACCTTTCCGGGTCGGACCTTTCCGGGTCGGACCTTTCCGGGACAGGGCTGACGCCGAAAGCACTCCGGGCCAGGGGTGCCGTGTTTGACGAGCACACGGTGTTCGACGCATCTCGCTAAGTGGGCTGACGCATTTGGCTTGCATAAACTAGTCGGAATTGGCGGGAGAAATCCCGCCTTTCCACTTAAATACTAATAGGTTCACATTCCTGGTGGACTATGGTATAGTTAGAGAATAGAGAACGGGCCGGAGACTCCGGACCAGAAAGAAGCAAGAACATGGATACCAAGAACGTTGACGGAACCGTAGAGGGTTCAACCCTTTCTGAGGCGGGCCTTCGGAATGTGACCCTCCGAGACGTGTGCTTTTTGGGGGCAGACCTTCGGGGGACGGACCTTTCTGAGGTTCACCTTTCTGAGGTGAACCTCCGAGACGTGTGCCTTTCGGGTGCAGACCTTCGTGGGTCGGACCTGACGCCGGAAGCCCTCCTGCTCGTGGGTGCCGAGTTCGATGAAACCACGACATTTTGAACCGACGGCAGCTGACGCTGCTCGGCTTGCATAAACTAGTCGGACTGGGCGGGAGAAATCCCGCCTTTTCCATTTAAATACTAATAGGTTCACATTCCTAGTGGCCTATGGTATAGTTAGAGAATAGAGCCACGGATTAGAGAAACTCTGGCCCTTAGAAAAAAAAACATGACGAAGTTCACAGAAATTAAGTCCATCGCCGGGACTGTCCTAAAGACCGTAGAGGGTTCTGTCCTCGTGGATGCGGACCTTTCCACGTCGTGGCTTCCACGAGCGAATTTCATGGGAGAAGACCTTTCCGGCGCAGACTTTCATGGAGCGTTTCTTTCAGGAGCGGACTTCATGGGTGCGTGCCTCGTGGAAGTAAACTTTTCCGAGGCGAACCTCGATGGGGCAGACCTTTATGACACAGACCTCGTTGGTGCGGACCTACGTGGGACTGGGGTGACAAAAGAAGCCCTGGAAGCCATGGGAGCCGAGTTCGATGAATCCACTGTGTTCGACGAGACCACTGTGTTCGACGAGACCACTGTGTTCGATAAGTAATAGGTTCACTTTCCTGGTGGACTGTGTTATAGTTAGAGACACGGGCCAGAGTCTCTGGCCCTGAGGAAAGAGAAAACATGAAAATTAGGAACATTGACGGGACTGTTATCAAGACCGTAAAGGGTTCGAGCCTTGTGGGTGCGAACCTTTCTGAGTCAGACCTTCATGGTGCAAACTTTTCTGGTGCGCACCTTGCCGGAACTGGGCTGACGAAGGCAGACCTCCGGGCCTGGGATGCCGTATTCGATGAAACCACGGTGTTCTGAACCCTGGAATCTGACGCTGTTCGGCTTGCATAAACTAATCGGACTTGGCGGGAGAAATCCCGCCTTTTCCATTTAATACTAATAGGTTCACATTCCTAACCGACTGTGGTATAATTAGAGAATAGAGACACGGGCTGGAGAAAGAAAGGCAATGAACATGGACATCAAGAGCATTGACGGGACTGTTATCATGACCGTAAAGGGCTCAACCCTTGTGGGTCGAGACCTTTCTGGGTCTGACCTTCATGGGGCAGACCTCACTAGTACGGACCTCACTGGTGCGGACCTCTCTGACGCAGACCTCACTGGTGCGGTCCTCTCTGACGCAGACCTTCATGGAGCGGTTCTTCATGGGGCGAGTTGTCGTGGAGCGGATCTTTCTTGGGTGTGGCTTGTGGGAGCAGACCTTTCTGGTGCGGATCTTTGTGAAGCAGACCTTTCTGGGTCGGACCTCTCTGACGCAGACCTCACTGGTGCGGACCTTTACAAAGCAGACCTTTGTGGTGCGAAGTTTTGGAAAGCAGACCTTTCTGGTGCGGACCTCCGGGGAGCGGACCTCCGGGGAGCGGACCTCTCTGGAGCAGACCTCCGTGGGACAGGGCTGACGCCAGAAGCCCTGTTGGCACGAGCCGCTTTGTTCGACGAGACCACGGTATTCGGTGAGGCCAGCTAAGCGGGCTGTTGCACTCGGCAACACTCGGCTTGTGTAAGCTAATCGGACTGGGCGGGAGAAATCCCGCCTTTTCCATTTAATACTAATAGGCTAATAGGTTCACAATGCTCGTGGACTGTGATATAGTTAGAGAATAGAGAACGGGCCAGAGTCTCTCCAGGTCTAAGAAGGAAGAAGGAAAAACATGGATATCAAGAGCGTTGATGGTGTTGTCCTAAAGACGGTAGAGGGTTCGAGCCTTGTGGGTGCGGACCTTTCTGGGTTGAAACTTTGGGATGCAGACCTTGCGGGTCAAGACCTTAGTGAGACTGACTTCTCTAGGTCCGACCTTTGGGAGGCAAACTTTGAAGGTGCAAACCTTTTTGGTGCGTACCTCGTGAGAGCCAAGCTCTGTGGAGCGAACTTTGCGGAAGCGAACCTCAGCGGGGCAGTCCTTCACGGGGCGAACCTTTACAAGGCCAGCCTTCAAGAGGCGAATCTCACTGGTGCAGACCTTCGGAACGTGGAACTCACTGGTGCAGACCTTCGGGATGCGGACCTCACCGGTGCGGACCTCACCGACGCAGACCTCAGCGAAGCAGACTTCCGTGGGGCAATCCTTACCGGGACTGGGCTGACGAAGGAAGCCCTCCTGCTCGTGGGTGCCGAGTTCGATGAAACCACGACATTCTGAACCGACGGCAGCTGACGCTGTCAGCTGACGCTGCTCGGCTTGCATAAACTAGTCGGACTGGGCGGGAGAAACCCCGCCTTTTCCATTTAAATACTAATAGGTTCACATTCCTGGTCACTTGTGGTATTATTAGAGAATAGAGAACGGGCCGGACCGGCCCTGAGAGAGAGAAAAGAACATGACGACTGTGGATATCAAGAACCGTGGAAGGTTCAACCCTTGCGGGTGCGGACCTCCTTTCTGAGGCGGACCTTTATGCGGCGAACCTTCGGAATGTGAAGAATCGGAACTGGCGGGATTTCTCCCGCCAGTTCCATTTAACACTAATAGGTTCACATTTTTAGTCATTTGTGGTATAGTTTTTAGTCATTTGTGGTATAGTTAGAGAATGGGATGGAGAGTCTCCAACTCTGAGAAAAAAGAAAAGAGAAAAACATGAAGATCAAGAGCACTGAGGGGAAGGTCATGATAACCATAAAGGGTTCGAACCTTGCGGGCATGAACCTTGCGGGCATGAACCTTTCCGGGGCGAACCTCCGGGAAGCAGACCTCCGGGAAGCAGACCTCCGGGAAGCAGACCTCCGGGAAGCAGACCTCCGGGAAGCAGACCTCTCTGGTGCGAGCCTTTACAAAGCAGACCTCCGGGAAGCAGACCTCTCTGGTGCGAGCCTTTACAAAGCGGACCTCCGGGAAGCAAACTTTACCGGCGCAGACCTTTCTGAGGCAGACCTTTCTGGGGCGAATCTTTACGGGGCGGACCTTTCTGAGGCGAGCCTTGTGGAGGCAGACCTTACCGGGGCGGACCTCCGGATAGCAGACCTTTGGGTCGCAGACCTCCGTGGGGCAGACCTTCGGGATGCGGACCTTGCGGGCGCATTCATCCGAGAAGCAGACCTTTCTGGGGCGAGCCTTTATGGGGCGAAGCTGACGGGTGCGACCCTTACTGTAGCGAACCTTTCTGGGGCGGACCTTCAAGAAGCGGACCTCACCGGGGCGAACCTCACCGACGCAGACCTCCGCAATGCGAACCTCCGTAAGGCGGACTTCCGTGGAGCGAACTTCACTGGAACAGCCTTGACAAAGGAAGCACTCCGGGCCAGGGGCGCCGTGTTCGACAAAAATACGACATTCTGAACCGACGGCAGCTGACGCTGCTCGGCTTGCATAATCTAATCGGACTGGGCGGGATTTCTCCCGCCTTTTCCATTTAACACTAATAGGTTCACATTCCTGGTGGACTATGGTATAGTTAGAGAATAGAGAACGGGCCGGAGACTCCGGCCCAGAAAGAAGCAAGAACATGGATACCAAGAACGTTGACGGAACCGTTGTCCTTGAGACCGTAGAGGGTGCGAACCTTCGGAATGTGACCCTCCGAGATGTGTGCTTTTCGGGGGCAGACCTTCGGGGGACGGACCTTGCTGAGGTTCACCTTTCTGAGGTGAACCTCCGAGATGTGTGCTTTTCGGGGGCAGACCTTCGGGGGACGGACCTTGCTGGATGCGGGACTCCATGGAGCGACCTTTGAGGGTGCAGACCTTCGGAATGTGAACCCGCAGAGCGGGCTGTAGAATCTAATCGGACTGGGCGGGATTTCTCCCGCCTTTTCCATTTAACACTAATAGGTTCACTAAGCCTAAGAAGAGAAGAGAAGAGAAGAGCTTTTGAATATAGAGAAATCGGGGCTCAAAAGAAAAGTTACAAAGTCTCTAAAAGATCTACAGAACTACTGTAGTGTAGCAGGAGAAGAGATAGAGAACAACTAGAAAAACTAGAACAAGAAGAACAAGAAGAAGAAGAAGAAGAAGAAGAAGCTATGAGTTACTCCAGACAGGTTTGAACAACAACAACTAGAAAAAGAACAACAACAGTGTTCTTTGTGGGATAGAGAGATAGATAGAGAGGGATAGAGATAGAGAGATAGATAGAGAGATAGATAGAGAGGGATAGAGATAGAGAGATAGAAGCCCCTATAGAATACCCCCCCCAGGGGCCCTAAAATACCCCTAAAATACCCCCCTATAGACCCCCTATCAAAAGAGGGGGGGACCCCAGGGGGGGTCCCCCGTCCGAGATCAGTGGGGGGTTGCTTGTGCAGGAGAAGGGGCTTGATCCGCACACAAAATTTTTAAGAATTTTATGAAATCAAAATAACAAAATTTTTAAGAATTTTACGAAATCAAAATAACAAAATTTTTAAGAATTTTATGAAATCAAGAACAAAATTTTTAAGAATTTTACGAAATCAAGAACAAAATTATTTTGGAAAATTTCCGGCTTCTTTTTAATACCATTTTTACTCTTAGAAAATACCATATTTTTGTTCTTGTTGTTCTTGTTGTCGTGTGAAAAACGACGGCTTTTCCTAGTCGCTCCAGAAGAACAAGAAGAGGAAATAGAGAGATAGAGAGAGATAGAGAGGGAGAGGTGGGGAGAGAGATAGAGAGAGAGAAAAGATTCGTGAACTTTTTCAAGACATTGGTTCATTTACAAACAAGTCTAATATAGACCTTTTAATGAAATTCCTTAAAAAATGACTATTTTTGGAAAAAAGACAAAGAAAAAACAACAATGATAGAGTTTATGCTGTTATTTATATTTTTATTGTGTTGCGTTGCTTTTTATATGCAATAATCTATCTTATTAGACAAAAACAAAAAAAAGATGACTGTTTTTGGAGCCTGGAGCCTGAAACCTTCTGGAGTATGAGAGAGGAGACTTCTTCTTCTCTTCTTCTTTTTTTCCTCCACCTCTATCTCTATCTCTATCTCACTATCCTTCTCTACTTTTTTTTCTTCTACTTCTTCTTCTTTTTCTGTCTCTTTTTTTAAGATATGGAAAAAGAATGACTGGAAATAGTATTGTCATTGTTATTGCTGTCATAGATGAATTATATTAAAAAACTGAAGTATCTTTCTTATTTTTTTAAAAGCCCAAATTATCTAAATCAAAAAAAAACCACCAATTGTAAAACTTTTTAGAAAAACCTATGGTGTATACAAAACGAAGATTTTTTGTGTTGTTGTCGTTGTCGTTGTCGTTCTTGTTACCGTCGTTGTTATCCCAGGAAGCGGTAGTAGTAGTGGTGGTGGTGGTTTTCAGCAGGTTGCCCTTTTTACGGCCCGTGAGCCCATATACAACGGACACAAATATTATATGTGGACCATATGAGGTTGGAAACTATTGAAACCC